>Ga0272442_10000015_pt1 | contig 267442 bp, 247 predicted proteins | sample SSMForm2O_FD_200262 | JGI IMG/M metagenome (GOLD analysis project Ga0272442, IMG submission 200262) | Marine sediment archaeal communities from Little Sippewissett salt marsh, Falmouth, MA, United States - SSM-Form-2O | ecosystem: Environmental > Aquatic > Marine > Wetlands > Sediment ...
CGGTCACCGGCTGAACCTTGAGTTCGCCTTTCAGCCCTTTGGGCTTGAGAACGATGCCTGTCAGAAACAGATCCACTCCTGTTCAGCCGGTTTTGGATTTCCGTTTGCTCAGCCTTCCTCGGAACCAGCAGCTTCCGCAGCCTTCTTGGCCTGGCGGCGGCGCGACTTGGCCGTGAGGCGCTTCTGACGGCGCTCGGCTTCACGCTGCTGCCACGCTTCCATCTCGGTGGCGATATCGCTCTCGCTGAAACCGCGGCGCTTCAGATTCATTTCATGAAGCAGACCGGTAGCGCGGATGAGGCTGTGAGCCGTTTCGGTCGGCTGCGCGCCAACGTTCAGCCAGTAGGCCACGCGATCTTTCTCGATGGTGACAGCGTGCGGCTTGGCGGTCGGGTTGTAGTGACCGATCACTTCGAGAAACTTGCCATCTCGCGGCGCACGCCCGTCGGCGGCAACGATCTGGTAGAACGGCATCTTTTTCCTTCCGGCTCTTTTCAATCTGATCTTAACCAAAGCGTAATGTATTTAATTTAAGAGAGATAGTGTTCATTTATCGTTTCAGAAACTTGTCCAGCGCAAGGTTCTCCGTGGTGATCTTCCTGCCGGACTTGGTCAGGCGGTTGACCGAGCGCATCATTTTTTTCATTTCGGTAAACTGCTTGAGCAGCATGTTGACCTCCTGAACCCTGGTGCCACTGCCGAGCGCAATGCGCTTGCGACGGCTGCCGTTGATGATTTCAGGCTGCTTGCGTTCATCTCTGGTCATCGAGGAGATCATCGCCTCGATAGGCTTGAAGTTGATATTTTCGAGATCCTGCTTGGGCACCATCTTGTTCAGGCCCGGCACCATTTCGACGAGTCCCTGGATCGAGCCCATCTTTTTGAGCTGCTGCAACTGATCGAAGAAGTCGTCGAGGTCGAACTCGTTTTTCATGAGCTTCGACTGCATCGCCATGGTCTTCTCCATGTCGAGAGTCTCCTGAGCCTTCTCGACGAAGCTGACAATGTCGCCCATACCGAGAATCCTCTGGGCCATGCGGTCAGGGTAGAAGACATCGAGGTCATCGACCTTTTCGCCCACGCTCATGAACTTGATCGGCTTCTCGACCACCTGGCGAATCGAGAGCGCCGCGCCACCGCGGGAGTCGCCATCGAGCTTGGTGAGCACCACGCCGTCGAAGTCGAGCCGTTCGTTGAAGGCTTTGGCGGTGTTGACCGCCTCCTGGCCCATCATCGAATCGACAACAAAGAGCAGTTCATCCGGGCTGAGCTTGTTCTTGAGCGCTTCGGCCTCGGCCATCATGGTTTCGTCGATCTGCAAGCGTCCGGCGGTATCGACAATCAGCACATCCTTCGCGGCGGTTTTAGCAGCTTCAAGACCACCGAGCGCAGCCTTCATCGCGTCCTGCTCTTCGACCGAATAGACCGGAACATCGATCTGCTCGCCAAGCGTCTTGAGCTGCTCGATAGCAGCCGGACGATAGACGTCGGCGGCAACCAGCATCGGATTCTTGCCGCTCTTTTTGAGCCTTGTGGCAAGCTTGGCGCAGAACGTGGTTTTACCGGAACCCTGCAAACCAGCCACCATGACGATAGCGGGCATCTTCTTAGGCGGAAGATTCAGCGGCTGATTCTCGCCGCCCATGATCTCGGTCAGCTCGTCGCTGACGATCTTGACGATCATCTGCGCCGGAGAGACGCTCTTGATGACCTCTTCTCCGAGGGACTTCTCCCGGATGTCTTCGATGAGCTTCTTGGCAACCTTGTAGTTGACGTCAGCACCCAGCAAAGCGCGCTTGATGTCGCGCATGGCGATACCGATGTTGACCTCGTTGATTGTCGCCTGTCCGGCGAGCTTCTTAAAGGTTAACTCAAGTTTGTCACTGAGATTATCGAACATGATGAATCGGTCACATAAATTCTAAAAATGGATAGCTTTAAATATAAAAAAATTATCCTAAAATAAAACCAGTCAGAGCAATGACCCTCAAGGTATTTTTCCTTTATATTTACATGAGTTCAATTTAACCTATCTCTCATGCCCGGCGAAATCATCGAACACATTTTTCAAACCTTCAAACACCGAAAGATTGCTGTTATCGGTGATCTGATGATCGACAAATATATCTTCGGTCATGTCTCGCGAATTTCGCCGGAATATCCGGTGCCGGTGGTCGATGTCTCCCGTGAAGACAGCCGGCTTGGCGGGGCGGCCAACGTGGCGATCAACACCCATGTACTCGGTGCCGAAACCCTCCTGATAGGCGTCACCGGCCAGGATGCGGAGCGCGACAACCTCCTCAAGCTGATGCAGGAGAAGGAGCTCGACACAAGCATGATCGTAGCCGACCCTTCGCGCCCAACCACCTGCAAAACCCGCATCCTGTCGCAGAACCACCACATCACCAGAGTTGACCATGAACGTCGGCATCCGCTGGATGCAACAATCGAAGCACAACTGCTCGATCGCTTCCACCAGGTTGCTCCGTCGCTCGACGCAGTGGTGCTCGAAGATTATAATAAAGGGGTGCTGACGACGTCGCTGATCGAAAAGGTGATCGCGACCTGCAACGAGCTGAAGGTACCGGTACTGGTCGATCCGAAACTGAAGGGATTTTTCTCCTATGGCGGCAGTACGGTCTTCAAGCCAAACCTGTCGGAGCTTGCCGCCTCGCTCGGCATCGCGGTGGCCAACGATGACCACGAGGTCGAAGAGGCCTGCCTTCAGCTTGTAGACAAACTCAAGGTATCAAACCTCGTGGTGACCCGAAGCGAAAAAGGGATGACAGTCTATGACGGCAAATTCACTCACATTCCAGCCGTCTCACTTGATGTAGCGGACGTGTCAGGCGCGGGCGACACGGTGATTGCGCTGCTGGCACTCGGCATGGCCTCGGACCTCGACCTGGTAACCAGCACCAGGATAGCCAACCTCGCGGCGCACACGGTCTGCCAGGAGGTCGGCGCGGTACCGGTCAGACCGGCAAAACTCTTCGATGCCTGCCTGGCCCATTTGAGAGACTCTTTGAAATAGCCATCACCCGGCCTAGCGAGGTCGAACGATCCCCCCAGACATTTTAGAAGAAATACAAACCCCGGCCAGTCTTCATTGCTACAGGACTAGCCGGGGTTTTTCAAAATGGACTCAACTGATGTGAATGTGATTGTCAACCACCGATGGCCAAGGCGGCGTGTAGGATGAATCCTGCGCCAGCGCACGCATTTTTTGCAACGAATAGAAAGGCACTTCGAACAGAGCCGCATTGCTGAGAGCGGGCGGAATGTCTCTGCCCGGATCAAGATGCATGACGAACGTTACATGCACCCTGCTCTCATTGACTGGCATCAGTATCCAGGCCCCCCACGCTTCACGCACCCGGTACATGTCGGGTTTTTCCGGCACGAAATCGTGAGCACTGCTCATCGTCAAAGCCAATGCCCCCTCCTCGGAAGCGTGCAACTCGGTACGCACAATCATCTCGCGCTTGGGAATCGGCCAGGGCGTGTTGAGTACCTGGCGAACGACGTAATCGAGATCATCGTCATGATGCAGCACCTGCATTTCGGAGAGCTGATGCACCCACCGCCCGTAGCTGTCAAAATCATGAAACAAACTGATCAGCTTCCTGAGCGGCACATCGAACTCGGCCTCACCTTTGAAACCAAGAACTTCAGAACCACTGACATTGGAGGAATAGACCTTGATAGCCTTGTGATCGACACGAAATTCCCAGTTACCCTGCAGGGCGGTAGCTACATCCATTGGCTTGCACTTCTGATGATGATACAAGAGAGACCCCAGATCTTTACTCCGAGATAAAATCGGTATAGTTTCTGATAATATCTTTTGGCGACTCATTGAACGCCGCATCGACAGGCTGGCGGTACTTTTCACGTTTGACAAAGTCGCGCATGTTATTCAACGTGTGATATGGCGTATCAATCACAGCGATATTAGCCAACCATGAAGGAATCTCACCCGCAGGTTCGATGTGCAGCCTGAACACCACGCGGCACTGCTCATCCGAAATCGGAAGGATATTCCACGCCCCTTCGAGCTTGCGAACCCTAACGTACCGGCTGTCCTCGGGAATGAAATCCGGAAGGCATTCAATCTTGATAAACGCCTCGCCAGTTTTGGGATCTTTGTAGGCAGTCGATCGGCTGATGATCTCCCGATCTGTAACAGGCCAGGGCGCAGTGACGTGCTGCAGAACTACACGGCCCTCATTGTCGTTGTCAAGTTCCTGAAGAATCCGCATTTCACTGGTTTTCCAAACCCAGTCAGGTGCCGTCTCGATATCGTACAAAAGGCTGAGCACGGAGTGCTGCGGAGCGTCGATAGTCGCAACGCCAACAAAGGAAAGAAAGTCGGATGAAGGCACCGGGCAGGTAAAAATCTTCAACCAGTCGTTGTTGAACCTGAGCGTACAGCTATTGCTGTTGATTTTTTCGAGGAGTGACATAGTCGATAATAATGAAGTGGTTGATTATCAGTGAAGCCTCTTCACAAGCAAAAACAGCGCCAGTGTCCCAAAACATTCAGAAAGAGCTTTAAAGCGTCCCTGAAACCCGACGCAAACAGATTGTACCTCAAGGCCTTCAGGAAGACTCTTGCTCAATAAAATGCCTTGCTACTTTCATGAAAGGATCACCTTCACGAATCAACACACGAACCTGTTCTTCAGTTCCGAACAACTGCCTTGCAATCCTGGCTTTTAACGCCAAGGCAATATCGCTACGGTCTCGATTGAATTCAACGATCGAAAACGGAATCTTTTGGGCTGCACACTCTTTTCTAATCAAAGCCTTTAAATCACTTGGCCCGTGATACTCCTTCAAATATTTTTCGGCCGATTCACGGTACTGCTGAACCTGGCTTTTCGGATCATCAATCAGCTTCAGCGCAAGATCCTCGATCACCCCTCTTGCATAAAGCTCCTGGAACAGGTTACTGTAAGACCTGCTGAAAACCAGGTAATCGGGCATGATCCCGCCAACCCGGGCAAGCACTGCCTTCAAGCTATCGCCGGGTGCATCATCCGTCATGCGAGAGGTACTGTACACCGAAATATCACCACCGTCACGGTAGATGAACCCGCCATACTTTTTCATGAAACTGTCTGGCAGCTCCCGGGTAAACCGCTCCTTGTAATAGTTCTCACGCCCCTCAGCCCCCTCGGCGTAACTGCGTTGAATCTGGCGTCCTGACGGGGTATAGTAACGGGAAACCGTTAGCCTCAGCGCTGAACCGTCCGAAAAAGCAAACTGACGCTGTACCAGCCCCTTGCCAAATGTCAGTTCTCCGATAACAATCGCCCTCTGGTTGTCCTGCAATGCGCCGGCAAGAATTTCAGCCGCCGAGGCACTTCCCCGATCCACCAGCAAGGCAAGCTGCCCGGTTTCAAAAAGGCCACCGGATTTGGAAGCGTACCTCATCTGATCTTCACCGCCATGCGGACTTTTAGTATAGACAATAAGCTCACCGTCAGGCAACAGCTCGTCAGCCACAGCCACAGCCTGCTCAAGAAAGCCGCCAGGATTACCCCTGACGTCAATAATAAGGCGCCTCATCCCCTGAACACGCAGCTTTTCCAACGCAACGCGAAACTCTTTTGAAGTAGTCGCCACGAACTGACTGATTCTTATGTATCCGGTTTCAGCATCATCAAGAAAAGCCGCGTCGATACTTGATGTCGAGATTTTGCCTCTCGTGACCGTAAAATCCAGAGTACGACTGGTCAAGGGCCGGTAAATCGTAAGGTTGACTTTAGACCCCCGTTCACCCCTGAGCCTTTTGAGCACTGCAGTAGGGGTAATGCCGATAGCGCGCTTCGAATTAATGGCAATAATCCTGTCACCAGGCATAATACCGACAGCATCGCTGGGCCCTCCGGCAAGGGGAGTGACAACGAGCAAAGTATCACGAACCACATCGAATTCAATTCCGATCCCATCGAAATTCCCTTTGAATTCGGCATTGCTATAAGCAGCCTTTTCGGGTTCGAGATACATCGTATGGGGATCAAGTGACTGAACCATGCCCTGAATAGCCGCACTTGCAAGACTATCAGCATTGACCGGATCGACATAACTCGAACTGATCAGCCTGTAGGCATCGACCATTTTGGACTGACTGCCCGAAAGCTCCCCCACGTTTTCACGATTCAGCCTCGACCCGATGAACATGCCAAACACCAGAACGAGAACCATCAGGAGTACGCTGACTATACGAGACATAGAAGAGGGCAGGGTTGAAACAATACAATGAAAATTCCTGGACAGAAGGTTGACCAGAGAAGCTGGCTTTAGCTTGAATGATAATGAAATCATAGCAAAATGCCTGCACTCTAAACTGAAAAAGGCAGGCTTAATGACAGGCGCATTTACGTACAGCGCTAGCTGAGCGATCACAAATACTGCAAGAACAAAAACGCTTAAAAGTCACAAACAACCAGAGGATTAAAGAAGAATCAGAAAGAGTTAACACTAACAAATCAAAACCTAAACACCCTCCGAATCTTCTCTTATAAAGAGAGCTAAACAGCATGATTACCTAGAATCAAATCAATAAGAAGACTTTTAAACAACGCTCAAAAACAAAAAGCAACTGAACACTTAAAAGAAAAACAAGAGAGCATTAATCAAATAATAACCAACAATAAGATAAAATTAATAAACAATTAATATCACTTACAAAAACAATTAAAAAGCCAAAAAAAGATAAAAACAAAATCTTTATAACAGCAAAAACACAATAAACAAAAAATTAACTTAAAACTCTTTAACCATTAAATTATAAGCATTTATTAATTTTTACAAAAAATTAAAATTAACACATTAATGGCACACCAAAACAAAAATTAAAAGTCAGCAAACACACAAAAAAAAGCACAAATAAGTCAACACAAAATTGATAAACTTGCGATCATATCAACCTCGACACTTGCACCTAATGGAAGTAACAATACACCTACAGCGCTGCGAACATGCTTCCCTTTTTCACCGAAAACTGCACCAATAATCTCCGATGCTCCGTTAGCAATTTTGTGCTGATTCGTAAATCCTTCGGCACTTGAAACATAGACAGTTAGCTTCACGATTCGCTCGATATTGTCGAGATTTCCAGCAACTGTACGAACTGCCGCAACGGCATTTAAAGCGGCAACCCTCGCTGCATTGATAGCATCTTGCTCACGTTCATTGGTCACGCAACCGCGTCCACCGGGATTCAATAATTCTCCGTTAACCAGTGGCAGCTGACCTGAAGTATAGACCATATCCCCTACCCGGATAGCTGGCTGATACAGCCCCGCAGGTGCGGGAATTTCTGGCAGAACGATGCCTGATTTAATGAGGCGTTCTTCGTTGGTAAGCATAGTCATGCTCCGTTTTTTATTTAAAAAACCGCCTATCCGTCACTCGTGTTGAGCGGCTCCCGGCAATTATGATTACTTTTGAAAAATAGTTATCGTGCCTGAAATTGCTCTCATGGTCAGAAAACAAACACCACTACCCCGCCTCATGATTGTCAGCAGCGGCGGGGAGCATCATTCGCTGCAAGGGCTTGCACTTCGCCAGGCCAAAACTCTCAGCCGTTCAGAGCCGGTAATCTATCAGCTGCGCGAAAAAGGGCTCGATGCCGGCGCGCTCGAAACTCTCTGCCGACAGCTCTCCCCCATCATTGAAGATTCAGGTTCAATCTTCGCTGTGAACGAACGATTTGATATCGCCTTGATCTCTAAAGCCACAGGCGTTCACCTTCCCGAAGCCTCATGCCCTCCAGACGCGGTCAAAAAAGCAGCGCCTTCACTGATTGCTGGTCAAAGCGTGCATTCGGCTGATGCTGCACAGGCCGCCACCAATGCGGGACTTGATTATCTTCTTTTCGGACCGGTCTTTTCGACTCCATCCAAAGAGCCTTTCGGGCCGCCACAAGGGATCGAACGGCTGCGTGAAGTCTGCCTTGCGACCTCTCTGCCGGTCTTCGCAGTGGGAGGCATTACGCCCGAGCGAGCTCCGTCTTGCATTGAATGCGGCGCTTGGGGGGTAGCTGCTATGAGGCCTTTTTTCGATCCAGAAACCATGCCAGAAACGATCAACCTTTTTCTTTCATACCTACCCACATGACCATTCCGCGACGATTGCTCTGCGTCATCACAGACCAGCACACCAACCCTGTCGAACTGGCCCGTATGGCTCTCGACGGAGGAGCGCGCATGGTGCAACTCCGGAGAAAATCGGCCTCGGGTCGCGACCTGTTTGAATGGGCGTTAAGAATCCAGGCTCTCTGCCGGGAACACGGTGCGCTGTTCATCGTCAACGACAGGGTAGATATCGCCCTTGCGGTCCACGCCGACGGCGTGCATCTGGGCCAGCAGGATATGCCTGTTGCTTCGGCAAGAGCGCTGCTTGGCCCGGAAACGCTCATCGGCGTCTCGGTCTCCACGCCCGCCGAAGCAGCTAGTGCCGCAAAAGAAGGGGCTGATTACCTTGGTGTGGGACACATCTTCCCCACCAGCTCTAAAGACAAACCGATGCCACCCATCGGTACGGCTGCAATCCGACCGATCATTGAGGCATCAGAACTACCGGTCATCGCCATCGGCGGCATCGAGGTGGATAACGCCGCCGAAGTCATCAAAGCCGGAGCATCAGGCGTAGCAGTCATTTCGGCGGTTTCGGGCAGCACCGATCCGGTTGCAGCAACCCGCGAATTAGTTAAACGCATCCGGCAATGAGCGAGCCGCGCAACTACACGACCGTGCTCACCATCGCCGGTTCGGATGGCAGCGGTGGCGCAGGCATCCAGGCCGACCTGAAGACCATCGCTGCGCACGGCTGTTACGGCTTGAGCGTCATCACCGCCGTGACCGCGCAGAGCACGATGGGCGTAGCCGACGTGCACCCGATCCCACCCGCCTTCATCTCCCGCCAGTTCGAGACGATCGAGTCAGACATCCGCATCGATGCAGTCAAAATCGGAATGCTCGGCCCTGCGGAAAATGCGGAAATGGTCGCGAAACTGATCGCCGGACTCGAAGACGTACCAGTCGTGCTCGACACCGTGTTGCGCTCGTCAAGCGGCGCGGCCCTCTTCTCAGCGGATGACACGGCGGCAATGAAGCGGCTGTTTCCGCTGGCAACGCTCATCACCCCGAACCTGCCCGAAGCTGCCGTGCTGACAGGCCGCAACGCCCTGCCATCAGGCAAAGAGGAGATCGAAGAGATCGCGCTGGAGTTACAAATGCAGGGAGCACCGTCGGTGCTGGTCAAAGGCGGGCACTGGGAAGGAGATGTTTGCCACGACTGCCTGCTGCACAACGGGCAATTCCACTGGTTCTCGAACCCGAAAATCGCCACAGCCAACACGCACGGCACCGGCTGCACGCTCTCTTCAGCGATTGCCTCGGAACTTGCCCAAAAAGTGGAGATGCCTGAGGCAGTGTCGAGAGGGATCGACTACACGAGGCGGGCATTGCAGGCTGGCGCAAACTGGAGGCTGGGTCACGGTACAGGCCCGCTACACCACTTCCCCGACAAGGCTTAAAAAACAGTTGAGTGACTGGAAGTCGCGTTCAGCTCACAACCATTTCACCCACTGTTCAACCCCCTCTCTGGTGCCATACCAGCGAGTATGCGGCGCGGGAACGTGTTCGCAATCGGGAATGGTAACGTTTTCAGCCCCTTCCAAAAAACAACTTTTTGCAGGCACCACGCCGTCACCGGTAAGATTGCCCTCGTTGTTCACGCCGCGGTAAAAGAGATAGCAGATTTTCTCGGTGAAACCACCTTCGAGCGCCCCCTTGTAGCGGTCACTGACGATGGAGACCACAGGGAATCTGCTGAAAAATTCGGGGTCGAGATGCTTGTAGATGAAGTCTGTCTTGAGCTTGGCGAAATGCTCCTGCGTGTGAAACGGCGTGCCGAGCGTCAGGAGTCTGCCGACCATGTCGTTGACTTCATACACATCGCCCTGAAAAGGGTGCTGGAGGAGGTAGATCATGGCCACCGTGCCACCGCCGCTGTGGGCGACGATGGTGACCGGCTCGCCCGGAAAGCGCGTGGCCATGGTTCGGACGGTGCGGTCGAGGGCCGCCATCACCCGGTTGGTTGAGCGCTCGGGTGATGGCGGAAAACCGATCCAGTCTGGCAGGCTGACCGGCGCAATGGCGATTTTTTCCTTTGGAATCCATGCCGCGAGCGCCTCCCTCATCGGCTCGTAAAGAGAGTCCCAGAAAAGCACGCCGGGCACAATCACCACGGGATTCTGTCTGATTTCCGCCACTGTTTACGCCGCCTCGGCCACCTAGTTTACGACAAGCCTTTCAGCAGCTCGACAAGAAGCCGGACGCCGAAACCGGTCGCGCCGGGTACCTTCGCCCCACCCTTGGCCGGGAAAGCCGGGCCGGCAATATCGACGTGCGCCCAGTGCTTGTGGCCATCGATGAACTTTTCGAGAAACTTGGCTGCCGTAATCGAGCCTGCACCGCGCCCGCCGGTGTTGTGCACGTCGGCTACGTCGGACTTGATCATCTCGGCGTACTCGTCCCAGAGCGGCAACTGCCACACCTTTTCACCCGAAGCCTGTCCCGATTTGTAGAGCTGTTCGGCCAGAGTGTCGTCGTTGCTGAACAGGCCTGCGACCGGATAACCGAGCGCCACGATGCAGGCGCCGGTGAGCGTTGCCAGATCGATCATCACGTCAGGATCGTACTCTTTTTTGGCGTAATGCAACGCATCGGCCAGAATCAGGCGCCCCTCGGCATCAGTGTTACCAACCTCGACCGTGATGCCCGACATGGTGGTGATGACGTCACCCGGCTTCTGCGCCGAGCCGCTCGGCATGTTGTCGGTAGCCGGCACCACGCCGATCACCCGCACCGGCAGCTCGAGCCTTGCTGCCGCCTCGACAGCCTCGATGACGCAAGCCGCGCCACCCATGTCTGACTTCATCTCCTCCATCCCTTGGGCGGGTTTCAGCGAGATGCCGCCGGAATCGAAGGTCACGCCTTTGCCGACAAGCGCGACGGTCTTTTCAGTCTTGCCTTTGGGCTGGTAGTCCATGATGGTGAAGGTCGGCGGGTCCTGGCTGCCCTTGTTGACCGCGAGCAGTCCACCCATCTCGAGCTCGGTAATCTTCGCCTTGTCGAACACCGTCACCTCGAAGTTGCCGCGCTTACCCGCCTCGACGGCGGCTTCGGCCAGCTCTTCGGCGGAGAGGTGGTTGCCCGGCAGGTTGACCAGGTCACGCGCTGCATTCTGGCACTCGCCAACAATCATGCCCGCATTCGCGCCGCTTTTGATTGCCGCAAGCTCATCGCCGCATCCGGCAAACGCCAGCTCGCGAATCTCTTTGGACTTGCTCTCACCCTTCTTCTTATCGAGCTTTCCGCTCTTGAGGCGCTCGAAACGGTACGCACCGTACTGCGCAGCCCCGGCCAGAATGGCCGCCAGCTCTTCGGCAGTGCTCTTCGACTGTTTGGCCCACTGTGCGGCGGCGGCACAATCGAATGCCAGAGTGCCGATTTTCAGATCGACCGCCTTGCTGGCCACCGCCAGGGCAGCCTTGCGGAACAGCTCGGGCTTGCTGCCATCGCCGATTCCGGCGAGGATCAACCTCGACGCGCTCTTGCCGGAAGCCTCCCGGTAAGCCATCGCGATGTCGCCTGCTGAAGCTTTGAAATCCTTCAGCGCGCCCTGGTCGGCGCCAAGACTTTTGAGGAGCTTTACAGCCTCTTTTTTCAACTCTTTCGTGGAGATAAACAGAACGAGGGCATCAGCCTTGATCGAGCCTCCCTCTTTTGCGGTAACGGTAAGTCGCATACTTAAGCTTGAATCTAAAGTGATGAAATTAAACGTTGACCTGTTCCCGGGTGAATTTGCGCACGTCTTCCATAACCACCTTCTGGGCTTTCTCGGCAGACATTTTCAGAAGGCACCCGGCAGCATTCATGTGTCCACCGCCGCCGTAATGGCCGGCCAGACGATTGACGTGGATTTTACCTCTCGACCTGAAGCTCACCTTGGCACGGCCATCCTGCATTTCAACCATCAGCACGGCAACCCTTACCGTCGGTACGCTCAACAGATAGCGGATAATCAGATCGGTATCGAACAGCTTGCTGCCGGTCTGTTCGAGCATCTCCTGACTGATAAAAAGCCATGAGATCAGCCCATCTTCGATGATGCGGATATTGGTAAGCGAAAGACCAAGCAGTTTGAGCGATTCAGGAGTCAGAGAGTTGTAGATGTGGTCGTAAACCATTTCCGGATTTGCACCCTTCTCGACCAGTTTTCCGGCGAGACGATAGGTGTACGGGGTCGTTTTGGGAAACCTGAACGAACCCGTATCGGTCATGAGAGCGGCATACAGCGCCGACGCAGCCTCGCTGGTACAGAGCTTATTATCGGTTTTCAGCTCAAGGGCCGCAATAAGATCGCAAACCAGCTCACCAGTCGAAGAGGCGTAGGTTTCGCAAATCGTCAAATCGGCGAAATCCTCTGGATCGAGATGGTGGTCGATACACAGAAGCCGAAGCTTTCCCATTTCACGCGAGAATTCGACGTGAGGCCAGAGCTTACCGATGCGATCGTGCAGGTTAGCGTCAAGGACAACTAGCAGATCTGCCAGGAAAATTTCCTGAATGTCTTCCTCATTGCGGTCGCGGAAAACCTTGATATCGTAAAAATCCTTGAGAAAAACGTAGTTCGGTGGAACAATCGTGGGATTGAGAATCGTGACCTCTTTGCCGAGAGCTTTGAAAACGATAGCAAGCGCGACCTGGCTGCCAAGTCCGTCACCATCAGAATTTTCGTGGGTAGAAAGAAGAATGTGCCTTGCGGCCAGCATCTCCTCAATGACCGGTTGCCACTCCTCAGGAGTCAATGTCCGGCCATATTCGGGTGTAATCATCAGATCGGGAAATAGGTGGCAAAAAACTCAACATTAATGCAACTGTAATGAAAGAAAAGCGATTCCCTCACCTGATACAATCCTGCCATATCAGAGCAGCCAAAACAGGAACAGCGACCCGGAAAACATAGCGGAAAGAGGCCAAAAAGCCTACTCTTCAAGCCATCTGCAACCCTGACGTACCACCACAGAACATCTCCATATTCCGGAAATGCCGTTCAAAAGCCTCACGACCCTTGTCGGTTACCCGAAAATTGGTCAACGGCTTCCGGCTCTCAAAGGTCTTGTTGCATTCAACATAGCCAGCCGACTCGAGTTTTCTAAGGTGGATACTCAGATTGCCATCCGTAGCCCTGATACTGTCACGGATTTCAACGAATGACGCTTCAGGTACACTCATCAGATAAGCCAGGGCCGCAAACCGGATGCGGGCGTAAATGACCTTGTCGAGCAACTGATGATTGTAATCTTTTTTATCTTTCGTTGGTTCCACTGACATACTATTTTCTCGGCTACTTATTACTACTATTACAAATCCGATAACAAGTATACAAAATAAAGTACTTTTTGTATCGGCTCATAAAAAGAGAAGCAAAAGTTTTATGCCGGAACCATCTTTTTCTGGTGCATCAACGTCCCATCATGACGCTTTGCCGAACATCAGGAAACTGAACCGGCAGCAGCTCATCAGCATGATGGCCGACCTCGGTCAACCGGCCTACCGCGCCCGACAGTTGCACCAGTGGCTCTACAGCCATCAGGCTCTCAGTTTCGAAGACATGACCTCGTTCGGCAAGAAACTGCGCAGCCAGCTTGCCGCCTCCTGGGCCATCCGTCCAGCATCGCTTGATGCCATTGAAACAGAACCGGCCCAGTGCGCTGCACCAGGCTCTATTCCGACCTCCAAATTTCTCATAAAACTGGATGACGGTGAGCTGATCGAAAGCGTCCTGATTCCTTCGGAAGAGCGCATGACGGCCTGCATCTCCTCGCAGGTGGGCTGCGCACTCCGCTGCACCTTCTGCGCCACCGGGCAGATGGGCTTCAAACGCGACCTCGTAGCCTCGGAAATCACCGACCAGGTGTTCCTGCTGGAGCGGGAAGCGCACCGCCTGTATGGCCGGGGAATTACCAACATCGTTTTCATGGGCATGGGTGAGCCGCTGCTGAACCTCGACAATGTTTTCGAGTCAATCGGCACTCTGACCAATCAGGAGTACCGCTTCAGCATCTCCGAACGGAAGATCACCATTTCCACCGTGGGTCTCGTACCTGAGATCGACAGAATAGCGACATCGGGGCTAAAGACCAAACTCGCCATCTCGCTACACAGCGCAAACCAGGCCACGCGGGAACGAATGATGCCGGTGGCTGCCGATTACCCGCTCGACGCTCTCTCCAAGGCAATTTCAGCCTACAACGCTAAAACGAGCCAGCCTGTCACGCTGGTTTATATGCTGCTTGAGGGCATCAACGACTCACCTGAAGATGCCCGAAAACTGGCCCGTTTCGCAAAGCGGGGCTTATGCAAAATTAATTTGATTGATTATAATGCAATCGTTAATTTAAAGTTTAGGTCAGGTTACAGCGACGCAAAAACCATGTTTATTGAGCGTTTGCTGAATACCGGCCTTCACGTCACCGTCAGAAAAAGTCAGGGGGCCACCATTAACGCCGCTTGCGGCCAGTTGGCTACCCGTTCGGGGAACGACGGTTAGAAGCCGCCGGATGTCTCTGTAACGTGTTATGATTCCGACTTTTCGGTAGAACAGGTTTTGGAAATGTCCCGCAGTAATCTCTAACACCGGCACATCTCAATCATGGATCCATTCAGCTTTTTGCCCTTCAGAGACGAAATGGTCAAGGTCTATCATGGCCTGACCAGCAACGCCACCCACACTTCAGATAAACCGGTCTTTGCCGAACTCAAGGTTCGCCACTACGCAGCCCCGTCAAACGAGGTCTCCGAGGTCATCGTCAACAAAATCGAGAGCTGGGTTGGCTGGAGTCTCAAGAGTGAGAAAACGGCTGTGGGCGGCATGAAGTCGATACGCGCCGAAGTCTCATCGTTTGCCCTGCTTGGCATGAAAATCGACGTCACCTTCGGGCTGATCGAAGAGACTGACGTCAACGGGCTGAAAATTACCACGGTCAACGCCAAGGCTCATACCAGAATCGATTCCAGGGGTGACCTCGGAGAGAGCCGCAGGATGTTGCGCATGATGCTGGCCTCGCTCGATTTCGAGTTCAGGCCGCAGATTCTCAGCGAAGACGACTATGTCCTGCGCTCCCTCGATCCGAAAAACTCTTCCAGCGCCTTCCAGCAGCTCTTCGACGAAACAAAGCTCGAGCATCGCTCAAGCAACCCGAAGCCTAAAACCATCGAACTGAAGAAGCCTGCCAAACAGTCCATCGAACTGAAGAAACCCTCCAAGCAGACCATCGAACTCAAAAAGCCTGCTGCCAAGCAGACCATCGAGTTCAAGTCATCCCGCAACGGTGGAGAGACGGCCAAAGCGCCCGAACCTATCTCCCCCATCCAGAACGGCACTCCCGCGGAAACTCCGGCATCAACTGGTCAGGAAGAGGCTAGAAAGCCTTCCCGTCCGAAAATCACCGTTGTCTCCCTGAAAAAAAATTCATAAAGGAAAGCGTTTCATGAGAGTAATCCTGTTGGGCGCACCAGGCGCAGGAAAAGGAACACAAGCACAATACATATCGGAAGCATTCGACATTCCCCAGATTTCAACCGGCGACATGCTGCGCGCCGCCGTCAAGGCCCAGACCGAGCTGGGCATGGCCGCCAAAAAGGTGATGGATGAAGGCGGTCTCGTGCCGGACGACATCATCATCGGCCTCGTCAAGGAGCGCATCGAAGAGGATGATTGCGCAAACGGATGCCTCTTCGACGGCTTCCCCCGCACCATCGCCCAGGCCGACACCCTCAGAACCGAAGGAATCCGAATCGATAACATCGTCGAGATCGACGTTCCCGACGAAGAGATCATCAAGCGCATGAGCGGCCGCCGGGTTCATCCCGCTTCAGGCCGCACCTACCATGTGGTGTTCAATCCTCCGGCTGTCGAAGGCAAGGATGACATCACCGGCGAAGACCTCGTGCAGCGCGAGGACGACACCGAAGAAACCGTACGCAAACGCCTCAAGGTCTACCACGACCAGACCAAGCCGCTGATCGGCTACTATCGCGACCTCGCCCTCAATGGTTCCGACGATGCGCCGAAGTATTGCAAAGTCAACGGTATCGGCCAGGTCGAACAGATCAAAAAGGATATTATCGACTCACTGAAACAGTGATCGACGAACAGAACTTCCTGAAAAAAAGCCAGCCCAAAACGCTGGCTTTTTTTATCATGAACACTTGTGGTCTAAGAATCTGACTCTTGAAAAACTTCGCTGATTGAATAAGCTTTCCGATGCGCGTACAGGTTTACGTTGAAAGAATTTACCGCGACGAACCGTTCCTGCTGTCGGTGCCCGATGGGCTGGCGGGACGCGTGCAGGCAGGATGCCAGGTGATGGTCAGGCTCGACCGCCACAGGGCATCGGCGTACATCGGCTACGTTGCGTCGCTGGAAGAACAGCCCGGCGAGGAAGAGACGGCGGGCGAAGTGCTCGACGTGCTCAACGACGGCAAACCAATGCTGACCGCGCAGATGCTGAAGCTCGCGCTCTGGATGTCAGACCACTACGTCGCACGCCCTATCGACTGTATCACCACCGCCCTGCCCGCACCGCTGCGGAGCACGGTCGATGAGGTAGTCGAGCTGTGCGATTTCCGTTTGGAAAGCCCCGAGTCCCGAGTCGTCAGTACCGGACTGCGCCGGAAGATTTTGCAGATGCTTAGCCGCAACAAGCGCCTGACCATACGCCAGCTCCGCAAGCGGCTCGGCAGAACCGGCCTCTACTTAACGCTCGGCGAACTCGAGCGCGGCGGGCTGGTGCAGATCAGTCGCCGCTTCACCGAAACGAAACCGCGCACCGTCACCGCATGGCGTCTCGGCCGTACGCTCCCCGACGAACCTGAAAAGCTCATTGCCCGCTCACCGAGAAAGCGCGAAGCGTTCGAGCTGCTCTGCGCCCAGCCGGACAAGCCGCTTCGGGCCGAAGAGACCGGCATTTCGAGAACCGTGTTGAACGGCTTGGTCGAACTCGGACTGGCCGAAAAAACCGAAATCGCCGCGCCTGTCAAAGAGAGCCTGCGCTTCGACGAGGCGCAGAAGGAGATCACCGCGCTCAGCCCGCACCAGCAGCAGGCGCTCGAAGCACTCACCACTGAGCTCGAACAGCAGCAGTTCCGCACCTTCCTGTTGCACGGCGTGACTGGCAGCGGCAAAACGCTGGTCTATATCGAGCTGCTCCGCCGCGTACTCGACAGCGGCAAAACGGCCATCGTGCTGGTGCCTGAAATCGCCCTCACCCCGCAGACCGCAGCCCGCTTCCGGCACTATTTTGGCGACGATATCCAGATCATGCACAGCGCGATGAGCGATCAGGAAAAGTACGAAGCGTGGCAGCGGCTGCGCTCGGGCAAGGCGCGCATCGCGCTCGGTGCTCGCTCGACCATCTTCGCGCCACTGGAGAACGTCGGAGCGATCATCGTTGACGAGGAGCACGATGCGGCCTACAAGCAGGATCGCATGCCCCGCTACCACGCGCGCGACACAGCGGTGATGCGCGCCAAGTTCGAGAACGCTATCTGCCTGCTCGGCTCGGCCACCCCATCGTTCGAGTCGTACCACAACGCCGCCGAAGGCAAATACACCTTGCTCGAACTGCCCGAGCGGATCGACCAGGCGCGGATGCCCACCGTCGAGCTGGTCTGGATGCCCGGCAGCCAGCGCGTCACGCCATCGATCTCCGGAGCGCTTTACGATGCGATACGCGAGCGGCTCAAACGCAACGAGCAGGTCATCCTTTTGCAGAACCGTCGCGGCTTTGCGGGCAGCCTGCTCTGCCTCGAATGCGGCCACACCCCGCAGTGCAGCCACTGCAACATCCCGCTGGTCTATCACTCGACCGACCGGACGCTCCGCTGCCACTACTGCGGCCACATCGAAGCATTCCGCGAAACCTGTCCCTCATGCAAATCAGGCAACCTCTTCTACAAAAGCAGCGGCACCGAGCGCATCGAGGAGGAGCTGGGTGAACTGTTTCCGGACGAGAAGATTTTGCGGATGGACATGGACACCACCTCGACCAAAGACGCCCACGCCACGATTCTGACCGCCTTCCGCAACAAAACCGCTCGGATTCTCCTCGGCACCCAGATGGTGGCCAAGGGACTGGACTTTCCGGATGTCACGCTGGTAGGCGTGCTCATGGCTGACATCGGCCTGAACCTGCCGGACTTCCGCGCCTCGGAGCGCATCTACTCTCTGCTGACGCAGGTGTCGGGACGAGCAGGACGAGCATTGAGGCCCGGCGAAGTGCTGCTTCAACTCTACAACCGCGATAACGAGCTTTTCAGCCACGTGCTGAAAAGCGACTACCGGCACTTCTTCGAAGCCGAGATGCTCACCCGCAAAGAGCTTGGCTACCCGCCCTTTTCGAGGCTCATCAAGTTCGAGTGTTCTTCGCCATCCGAACAGGCCGCCGAACACGGAGCGACGGCGCTCCGGGAAAAACTCGAACCTGTCGTGAACGAAAAGATTGGCACGATTCTCGGGCCCGCACCGGCAGGTATCATGAAAATGAAAGGGCGTTTCCGCTTTCAGCTCATCGTGAAACTCTTCGGCGTCCGTCTGCCAAGCTCGCTCCTGAAACAGGTACAATACGACATACTCGGACTTTTCCGGGGCGAAAACCTCGTCATCACTGTCGACGTCGATCCACAGCATCTTCTGTAAAACGCTTTTTTGTCGTAAATTTCTCCAAAACCGTTAACAACTCTTTAATAACCAAACCGAAGCCATGACAGAGTTCCAGTGGAACAGCCATTACCTGAAGACGCATTGGCTCAAAGCCACAGGCGTAATCGCCGCGCTACTTCTGCGTTATCTTTACACGCTGCTTTTCCTGTACGGATTTGTTCACAAGATCATTCACGAATGGATGTGGAGCGACATCCTTTCCAGCCACTTCACCGAGCGACTGGGCGAATTACGTATGGCTGCGGAAACCGCAGCTGCTGGTTCTTTCGAGGCTTCGGTCGCCACATTCCAAGCCTCCTATCTGGCGCAATTTGCTATTCCGATGGTGATGCCCATCGCCTGGATCGTCACCATCGGTGAGCTGATCATCGGCGTTGCGCTGCTACTCGGCATTACGACCCGCATCAACGCGGCGTTCGGACTTTTCATGCTGCTCAACTTCGCCGCGGGAGGCTACTACAACGAAACAATTCCGCCGTTGGTTATCATGTCAGTGCTGTTCATGGTTCTGCCTACCGGGCAGTGGTTGGGGCTGGACCGATCACTTCACCGGAAACATCCGAATTCAATGCTCTTCAAATGAATCACGACCTGAGAAAAGCTCAAAAGGAAAGCGACGCGATGCGGCCAATACGCTTCACGCTGCTGCTCCTGCTGGTTATGCTGCTGACACCACGCGGCGCAGGTCTGGCTCTAACTGATGAGCAGATCGCAACGCTCGATGAGGCCGACAATGCCTACATGTCGCTCAATTACCAAAAAGCCGACTCACTCTACCAAAGTCTTGTGCCGTTCGCCCCAGACTCTGCTGTTCTGTACTGGAAACTCACCCGCCTGAACATCAGCATGGCCGAGGCTATCGATCCGGATGAAAAGGAGCAGCGCATGCCATTTTACACCAAGGCGGTCGACTATGGACGGAGAGCGGTGCAAATCGACAGCACCAACGCCAGCGCTCATACCTGGCTGGCCGCCGCACTGGCCGTAAAATCCGACAAACTCGGATCGAAGGAAAAACTGGAGCGGGCCGCGGTGATCAAAAGCGAACTCGACAAAGCGCTCGCGCTGAACCCGAATGACGATGTAGCCTGGTCAATGCTCGGTTCATACAACTTCCAGGTTTCGAACATCGGATGGTTCAGCCGCTTCATGGGCGGCACTTTTGTAGGAAAAATGCCCGAAGGTAGCCGTGAAAAAGCGGAGCAGGATTTCAAGAAAGCGATCAGCCTCAACCCGAGAGTCATCCGTCACTACCACGAGCTGGCAAAGCTCTACCTCGAAGAGGATCGTGACAGGGACGCGCTGAACATTCTGCTTGCCGCCGAAAACAAACCGGTACTCATGAAAAGTGACATCCGACGACTTGAAGAGATTAAAAAGCTGATCAGAAAGCTGAAGAAAAAACTGGATGATTAATGTAAAAAGGCGGTTCATGAACCGCCTTTTTACATTAGCCTGGATTTCAGAGACTGAAATCCCCTCACTCCTTCTCAACCCGTTTCAGCAACTCCTGCACCCCAAGGTGATAACTGTCGGCGCCAAACCCGCCGATCACTCCGACGCAGACCTCTGAGATGACCGAGGTTCGGCGGAATTCTTCACGCTTGTGCACATTGGAGAGATGCACCTCAACCACGGGCATGGTCACAGCGCTGATTGCGTCACGCAGGGCAATCGAATAGTGCGTCAGTGCACCAGCGTTGAGCACCACGCCAGAGCAGCCCCCCCGGTCTTCAACCTCGAAAAGCTTTTCCAGCAGTGCACCTTCGTACTCGGACTGAAAGAACTCGAAGGCCACCTCTGGAAATGCGTCGGCAAGACCACAGTTGATATCCTCAAGCGTCAGGCTGCCGTAAATCTCCGGCTCGCGCTTGCCGAGACGGGAAAGATTCGGGCCGTTCATCACCAGAATGGAGACGGGTTTCATAGCTGCTCGGTGTTTCAATTAGAGAATGTACTGGCTGAGATCCCGGTCGGCAACCACCTTGCCAAGCTTCTCGCGGACCTGTTCGGCATCGATGACCACATGCTTGCCGATGCTGCCGTCCTTGACCATTTCAGGAATACCAAACATCAACTCTTCGAGCAGGTTGGTCAGAATGGTGTGCAGACGGCGAGCGCCGATATTCTCCACAGTCTCGTTCACCTTGGCGGCCGTTTTGGCAATTTCGCGGATCGCATCGTCGGTGAATTCGAGGTCAATCTCCTCAGTTAGCAACATGGCGCGGTACTGCTTGATCAGTGCGTTGCGCGGCTGGGTCAGAATCAGGAAGAAATCATCTTCGGTGAGGCTTTTCAGCTCAACCCTGATCGGAAAGCGGCCCTGCAGCTCGGGAATGAGGTCGGATGGCCGAGCCACGTGGAATGCGCCTGAGGCGATAAAGAGCACGTGATCGGTCTTGACGATGCCGTGCTTGGTGGAGACCGCCGAACCTTCGACAATCGGCAGCAGATCGCGCTGCACCCCTTCACGGCTCACATCGGGGCCTTTGCCACCCACACCGGTGGTCGGCGCAGCGATTTTGTCGATCTCGTCGATGAACACGATGCCCGACTCTTCGACCTTCCGGAGCGCCTCCTTGACGACCACGTCCATGTCGATGAGCTTCTGCACCTCCTCCTGTTCGAGCAGCTTGCGCGCTTCGGCGATGGTCAGGCGGCGTTTTTTCTTCTTCTTCGGCATGCCGCTCATCAGGTCCTGCATGATGCCGCCAAGATCTTCCATCTGGCCAAGCGGCCCGAAAATCTGCATCATGCCACCCTGCCCATCGCTGCTGATCTCGATTTCGATCTGGCGATCTTCCATCCGGCCGCTACGCAGGCGTTCGAGCATCTTTTCCCGGCTCTTCCGGTTGATTTCGCGTTCGAGGTTCCGCTCGTCACCGGTCGCCTCATCACCTGAAACAACCAGCCCCTCCTCATCGCTCTCCGACTCTTCGATGCCGCTGACAGGAGGCAGCAGAATGTCGAGCAAACGCTCCTCGACCAGCAACGCCGCCTTTTCGCGCACCTCTTCCGATTTTTCGCTGCGCACCATCGCCACCGACTGGTCGGCCAGGTCACGGATCATCGATTCGACATCCCGACCGACATAGCCGACCTCGGTGAACTTCGAGGCCTCGACCTTCACGAACGGCGCTTTGGCGAGCTTGGCCAGCCGACGGGCGATTTCGGTTTTGCCGACACCGGTCGGGCCGATCATGATGATGTTGTTCGGCATGATTTCGTCACGCAACTCTTCGCCGACATTCTGGCGACGCAACCGGTTGCGCAGGGCGATAGCTACCGACTTTTTGGCCTCTTTCTGGCCGATGATGTATTTATCGAGCTGTTCGACGATCTGGCTCGGTGTAAGTTGCTCTTCTCCGATCAGCTTTACTGAAGGGTTCTGAAGATCGCTGGATAATGACATTTCCTGAGAATCCTGATTCATTGAGTTCGTTCAAAAGTTCGTAAAGTGAACCCTTGCTGCCGCAAAACCGGTATCAGAGGGTTTCAATAGCAATGTGGTCGTTGGTGTAAATGCAGATTTCAGCGGCCGTTTGCAGGCTTTCGCGGACGATCTCTTCAGCGGAAAGCGTGGTGTGCTTCATGAGCGCCCGCGCGGCGGCCAGCGCGTACATGCTGCCGCTGCCGATGGCCACGATGCCGTCCTCCGGCTCGATCACATCGCCGGTGCCGGAAATAATGAGTGCCTTGTCGGAGCTGACCACCGCCAGCATCGCTTCAAGGCGGCGTAGGTATTTATCGGTGCGCCAATCTTTTGCAAGCTCCACGGCAGCGCGGTCGAGCCGTCCGCTGTAGGCTTCGAGCTTCGCTTCGAACCGTTCAAGCAGGGTTAGCGCGTCGGCAGTAGCACCGGCGAACCCGGTCACAAACTTGCCCTGGTAGAGGCTCCTGATCTTGCGGGTTGAGTGCTTCATCACGGTGTTACCAAGCGTCATCTGTCCATCGCTGCCGAGTGCGGCCTTGCCATCCCTGAGCACACCGAGGACTGTCGTAGATCGTATCTGCGGTTTTTGCTGACTCATAGAGCTGTCGTAGTAAAGAGATTAACCTATTTTTTTTCTTAATCTTGCAACTGGAATTTGCATTTGTTCCCGGTATTTTGCAACCGTTCGCCGGGCGATCTTCACCCCTTTTTCGCCAAGCAGTTCGGCCAGACGATCGTCGCTGAGCGGCTTTGCCGGATTCTCCGCTTCGATGAGTTCACGAAGCTGCTCCTTGATAATTCTCGACGAAAGCTCCTCGCCCTCATCGGTTGAAAGTGAACCGCTAAAGAAGTATTTAAGTTCAAAAACACCGAAGCGGGTCTGGACGTATTTGCCATTCACCGCGCGGCTGATGGTTGAGATGTCGTAACCGCTCTCTTCGGCCACAGTCTTCATCACCAATGGCTGTAAGTAGCGCGGGCCGTCGATGAAAAAACGGGCCTGGGCGATCAGCAGGGTCTCCATCACCTTCAGCAGCGTCTGCCGCCTGATCTGAAGCGCCGTGGCAAAATCGTTAGCGCGCTGGAGTTTCTGGCGCATGAACTTCCGATCCGCTGTCGGCACCTTTCGTTTGGCAAGCACCTCGCGATACTCGTCCGAAACCCGGACCGACAGGCTGCTCCGGTCGTTCAGCGCGGCCGTCAGCGCGCCGTTTTCGTAAGTGACGATGAAATCGGGTGAAATGTAATGCCCTCCCTCATCGACAAACACACCTGCGGGATGCGGATCGAGCGACGTAATCACGCCGATAGCCTCTTCGAGCTGGTGCTTTCCAGTATCAAGCTTTTTGAGTAGGCGGTCGAAGCGCTTGTTCATGAAATCGTCGAACGACTTTTCGAGAATCGTGCGAGCAAGCCTCACCACTTCCGGATCATGATCACCCTCGAACACCGAGAGCTGCACCAGAAGGCGCTGGCGGAGATCGGCAACCGCCACGCCGGGCGGATCGAGATACCAGATGCGCTTCTGGATCGCCCGGATTTCAGCTTCGTCGGTTTCGATATCCGCCTCCCGGAGCCCGTCGATGATCACCTCCGGCTTCTCGGTGAAGTAGCCGTCGCCATCGAGATTGCCGAGAATTTCAGCAGCAATGAGCACCTCACGCCGATCGATCCCCTCCTGAAGTGACAATTCGCGAAGCAACTGCTCGTGAAACGTATCGTGCTGCACGGCCTGGAAAAAACGATCTTGGTCGCCCCCCGATGACGAGCCGGACGATCGGGCAGGAGTGGCCGAAACCTTGTCGCTACTGCGTTCTTTGAGAGTAGCACGGTCGAAGCGCCCTTCCGAATCAAACATCTCCTGAGGATCGTCAGCCCCGGCCGCCGGAGCAGTTCCGCTCTGAAGATCGGACTGCCGAGGCTCCTCGACCAGTTCGAGCATCGGATTTTCTTGCAGTTCTTCGTAAATCCGCTGTTCAAGCTGGTTGAGCGGAAGCTGGAGCAACTGACTGGTCAGCACCTGCTGGGCAGTCAGTTGGAGGCTCTGGGTCTGCCTCTGCTGTAGCCTGATCTCGGCCATGAATTACTTCAGGAGGATAAATCGACAAATTCCTTCAGGCTCTGGTACCACTCGCGCCCGTAGCGTTCGATGAGGGGGGCGGCGACGTAATCAATAAGCCTGACCTGCTGTTCCGCACCCTGACGACGGGCCTCGCGGCACATGGCATGCTGTTCATAAACAAGATAATCCAATCCGAACTTTTTTCGCACCCTGATCGGGAACAGCCTGCACGACAGGGGCTTGGTGGCCGGTAGCTCGCCCCGTTTCCACGCCGCTTCGACAGCGCAGAGCGCGATACCGTTCTCGTGGATGACGAAGACGCATTCACGCTCGTCGATAGTGCGGGTGTAGAGGTTGCCCTGATAGATTTCCGTGCAGCCATGACGGCGGATGTACTTGAGCGCACGTTCCGGCAGCACAGGACGGAGCGGCTCGACGACGCTTTCGAGGTACTGCGCTTCGGCCTCGTCGATCGGAGCGCCAAGCTCGCCTTCAACGCAGCACTCCCCTTTGCACAGCTCGAGAGGGCAACTGAACTTTGCGTCGAGCACAGCGCGATCGACGAGCACTTCACCGATGGAAACAACGGACATCTTCAGTAATGGAGTACCGGAACCGGCGGCGTGGCTCGACAAAACCGGTCTGGATGGGTGGGAAAAACGGAATGGAAAATCTGCGTGCGAATTTGAAGGCTCTTCACTGTCTTGTGCTTTGAACATTCATCATGCCCCCCTCGTCCCTGATTCTCGGAAAGAAAAGCCAATAGAGTCGTTTCGAGAGGTATCGTCGGAATCACAATATCATCGTATCTTCAACGGAACATTACGCGCAGAAGTTGCATTCAAAACAGCAAGACCTCTGCATCAACGCACTCTATGTAATCAATAGAGTTGAAAGTTGCAAAGCTGCGGGCTTTGCGAAAAAATCGACAGAAAGCACCGTTTCATGGCTAAATCGACCGTTCGTTATACCTGCTCGGCCTGCGGGGCCGTTTCACTGAAATACCAGGGGCGCTGCTTCGAGTGCCAGAGCTGGGGCACGCTGGTTGAAACCCACGCCGAAGAGCCGGACGCCAAAACCCGCAAAAAACGCCCTGCCGGTTCACTTCCTGAAGTGCAGAACCTCGACGACGCACCGCCAGCAGGCTTCGAGCGCACCCTGACAGGCATCGGCGAGCTCGACCGCGTGCTTGGCGGCGGGTTGATGGAGGCTTCGGCGGTCCTCGTCGGCGGCGAGCCGGGCATCGGCAAATCGACGCTGATGATCCAGCTCGTGCCGCGCCTGGGCGACAAAAAGGTGCTCTATGTCGCGGGCGAGGAGTCGCCGAACCAGATTCGCGAACGCGCCAGGAGGCTCTCGATCAAGGCTCCGAACCTGCGGCTCGTTTCGGAAGTGGCGCTCGAACGCATCCTCGACGCCATCGCGAACGAACAGCCGGAAATGGTGATCGTCGATTCGATCCAGACCGTCTATTCGAGCGACTACCAGAGTTCGGCGGGTACCATCACGCAGATTCGCGAATGCGCCTCCTCGCTCATTCGCGCGGCCAAGGAGCAGAACTTCATCTTGCTCATCATCGGTCACATCACCAAGGAGGGCTCGCTGGCCGGACCGAAGGCGCTGGAGCACATGGTCGATACGGTCATCCAGTTCGAGGGCGAAAACTACCAGCGCTACCGCATCGTCCGCTCGGTCAAGAACCGCTTCGGCCCGACCAACGAAATCGGCGTGTTCAAAATGGAGGAAAACGGGCTGACAGAGGTCTCCAACCCGTCGGAGTTTTTTATTTCAGATCGGCGAACGGACGTGCCAGGTACGGCGGTGCTGGCCGGAATCGAGGGATCACGCGCGCTGATGGTTGAGGTGCAGGCGCTGGTGTCGCGCACCGGCTACTCGATGCCGCAACGCATCAGCACGGGGTTTGACCTCAAGCGCATCGCCATCATCCTCGCCGTGCTCGAAAAGCGGTTACAGTTCCAGACCGCCGGGCAGGATGTGTTCGTCAAGATCGCAGGCGGGCTGAAGCTGGTAGAACCGGCAGCGGACCTTGCCATCGCCGCTGCCGTCGCTTCCGGCTTGCAGGACAAGCCGTGCAACCCGACCGCCAGCTGCTGCGGCGAAATAGGCCTGTCGGGCGAGCTGCGCGCCATCAGCGACGGCGAGCGCCGCATCCGCGAGGCCGTGCATCTCGGTTTCAAATCGATCGTGCTGCCAGAATCGAACACGCGCGAGCTGAAAGCGTCGATCAAAAAGTTGCCGATCAGAATCCACGGCTGCCGAACGCTGCATGAAGCGCTCGAAGCGATGGAGCTTTGAGGACGGCGTTTTTACCCAAATGTCTTACATTAGTGCAGAGTACCGATTACTAAACGTTCAGGAGCGATTACCATGTTCAGATTATTGATCCATTGGCTCGTCAGCGCGACGGCCGTTTACGTGACCGCTAACATACTTTCGGGTATTACCGTCATGAGTTTCGGGGCTGCGATGATCGTGGCCGTGGTGCTCGGGCTAATCAACGTTTTCATCAAACCGCTGCTGGTGCTTCTCACGATTCCGACCGTGGTTCTCACACTCGGCCTCTTCATGCTGGTCATCAACGCTCTGATGCTGATGCTGGCCGCATGGCTGGTTGATGGCTTTGCGGTTTCGAGCTTCTGGTGGGCAGTACTCGGCTCGCTTATCATCAGCCTTGTTGCCTGGCTGATGAACTCCGTCCTGAACATCTAAAACCCATCGACAACTGACCGACCATGCAGGGAGAAGCACAGGCCATCGTCCTCCTCAAAGCCAACAAGCTCAAATTTCAGGCTGCCCGGTATAATGCTGACCAGCCTCGTGATATTCTGGTCAGAACCATCGCAAGCACGATCACTCCGGGCCTCGACCGCCTGCTGTTGACAAACAAGCCGGTCTCCCGCAAGGTGCTGAACTACCCGGTCATGCCGGGCAGCGAGTCCATCGGCCAAGTGCTCAAGACCGGACCCGGCGTGACAGGGGTCAAAGAGGGCGATTTCGTCTATACCTTTAAGGGCGACCGCTGGCTCGGCATCGACCCGTATTACGGATGCCACGCCGAGGTGATCCCCACCTCCGAACAGAACGTGCTGCCGCTTGGCCGTGAGCCGATTCACCGCGACCTCTTGATCGGGCTGGTGGCCTACGTGCTCAGCGCGATGGAGAAGATCGAGTTCAACCCCTCGATGCGTGTACTCATCCTCGGCCTCGGATCGGTAGGTCAGATGGTGTCCGAATACCTCCACTATCGCGGCATTAACCACGTCGATGCGCTTGAAGTCTTCCCGCTTCGCGGCCAGCTCTCCCACGCCGAAAACATCGCCATCGACATCGAGGATTTCACCTCGGACTTCAACGACAGCTACGATCTGGTGATCGAAACCACAGGCCGCATCCTGATGATCGAAAAGTCGATGCGCCTGATGAAACCCCGCGCCAAAACACTGCTCATGGGCAGCTACGAGGTGCTCGGCTACGACTACCGGCTCATCCAGCACAAGGAACCGGTCATCATCTGCTCCAGCGTCACCGAACGGCGGCACCTCGACGAAGCGCAGGCGCTGCTCGACCGGGAGGTGCTCGACTCCGAAAAGTTCTTCACCAACGTCTTTCCGGTCGAGCAGTACGAACTGGCCTACCGGATCGCCCTCGACAGCAAGGAGGCGATCAAGACGGTGCTGAGCTGGATTTAGGCGGAGGCTGCATGGCGACGGCGGTAAAACTCTCCGGCATCACCAAACAGTTCGGCCACCTCAAGGCCAACGACGGCGTCAGCCTCACCATCGAGGCGGGCACGATCCACGCGCTGGTCGGCGAGAACGGCGCGGGCAAAAGCACCCTGTCGAATATCATCTACGGTCTGCTCCACCCCGACTCGGGGACGATGGAGATCGGTGGCAAAGCGGTAAACTTCAGCTCGACGCGCCAAGCCATCGACGCAGGCATCGGCATGGTGCACCAGCACTTCATGCTCGTCCCGACGCTCTCAGTGACGGAGAACATCATTCTCGGAAAAGAGGAGAGCCGCTTCTTGCTGCCGGGCAAACGCCTTGGCACGGAGATCGGAAAGCTCGCCGGTCAGCACGGACTCGAGATCGATCCCGACGCGCTCGTATCATCACTCTCGGTTGGCCAGCAGCAGCGCGTCGAAATCCTCAAGCTGCTCTACCGGAAGTCGAACATCCTGATTCTCGACGAACCGACCGCCGTGCTCTCCCCTCCCGAAACCGAACGGCTCTTCGCCACGCTGCGCTCGCTGGTGGCCGAAGGGAAAACGATTTTGCTCATCACCCACAAGCTCGACGAAGTACTCGCTATCTCCGACGCAGTGAGCGTCATGCGCAAGGGCAGGCTGGTCGGCACTGTGCAAACCGTGGAGACAAACAAGGAGGAGCTGGCCCGGATGATGGTGGGCCGTGACGTTTTGCTGCGCACCGACAATCCGGAACAGGCGCCGGAAGCAACGGTGCTCTCCATCGACAAGCTGCGATACGTTTCGCCGCAAGGGATCGAAAAGCTACGGGGACTCAGCCTGACGGTGCGGGCGGGTGAAATCTACGGCATCGCGGGCGTGGAGGGCAACGGCCAGAGCGAACTGCTCTCACTGTTGTGGGGTACGTTCGACCGCGATGGTAGAACCGAAGGCTCGATCCAGATCAACGGCAAACCAGCGCTCGGCCTCAGTCCGGCGGAGATTGCCGGACTCGGCGTCTCGATGATTCCAGAAGACCGCCACAAATCGGCCATCGTGGCCGAGTACGGCATCGCGGAGAATCTGATTCTCGGGCGACACCGCGAGCCAGCGTTCCAACGCGGCATCGGCTTTGACCGTCAAGCCATCCGGCAGAATGCCGCCACGATGACCGAGCGCTACGACATCCGCAGCAGCGCTCCGAACGACAACCCGCCCATCGGCTCACTCTCCGGCGGCAACCAGCAGAAGGTGGTGGTGGCACGCGAAATGGAGCGCCCCGACCTGAAGCTGCTCGTACTCGCCCAGCCCACGCGTGGCGTCGATATCGGCGCGATCGAACAGATTCACAAGCGCATCATCGACGCCCGCCAGAAAGGCCTCGCCATTCTGCTCATCTCCTCCGAACTCGAAGAGCTGATCGCGCTTTCGACGCGCATCGGCTGCCTCTACAAAGGGGCGATCCGGCACGAATTCAGCGCTGACGAGGTGCGTCGGGGACGAGAGCACGAGTCGGGATTCGAGCAGGAGATCGGCCTGCACATCACCTGAAACCACGCCCGCCCATGTCGCCGAAACGCATCGAACCGTTCATCCCGCTTTTGTCGCTTCTGTTCGCCCTCGTGGCGGGCAGCCTCATCATCGCGGCCACGGGAAGCGATCCGCTCGCCGTCTGGCAGAAGATGGCGCGCTCGACCTTCTCCTCGGGCTACGGCAGCGGGCAGGTGCTCTTCCGCGCGACGACGCTCATCTTCACCGGCCTGGCCGTGGCGCTCCCCTTCAAGCTGCGGCTCTTCAACATCGGCGGCGAAGGGCAGCTGTTGATGGGGGCGTTCGCCGCCGCGCTCTCGGGCATCGCGCTCCCGGCGGGCACGCCTGCCCTCATCGCCGTGCCCGTGCTGATGCTCGCGGCGATGGCCGCTGGCGGCGCCTGGGGTCTGCTCGCGGGCTGGCTCAAGGTGAGCTACGGCGTCAACGAGGTAATCTCGACCATCATGCTCAACTTCATCGCCCTCGGCCTGGTCGGCTACCTGCTCACCAACCACTTCGCCATCCCCTCGACCGTGCACACCGCGGAGATCGCGAACGGCGGCATCCTGCCCGGTTTCGACCAGCTCTTCGGTCTCAACTGGCACTCCCCGGCCAACCTCTCGCTCTTCATCGCGCTCGGCGTCACGGCGGGTGCGGCGATCCTGCTCTACCGCTCGCGCTACGGCTACGCGATGATCGCCTCGGGACTGAATCCGGATGCAGCCCGCCACGCGGGAATAGCCACGAATCGGCACATCCTCGGAGCGATGGCGCTCGGCGGCGCGATGGCCGGACTCGCCGCCTCGAACCTCGTGCTCGGCTACAAGCACTGGTATGAAGCGGGACTCACCTCCGGCGTCGGATTCATCGGCATCGCCGTCGCCCTGCTCGCAGGCGCAAACCCGCTCTGGATCATCCTCTCCGCCCTCCTCTTCGCCTGGCTCGACTACGGAGGCCTCGCCGTGAATACGATGGTACCCAAAGACATCTTCATGATGGTACAAGCCATCGCCATTCTTTCGATTATCTCATTTCCAGCGATTTTCAGAACAGGATTGAAAAAGAGATGATAGTTTAGCGGCGTTTGCGCACACTTCTCAAACAGCCGTTCTGTATTCACCCTGTTGACGTTACAGTCCCCCTACCTCACCAATCATCTCATGTGAATTGCCAGAGGTTACACGTTGGTGAAAAAATGATAATTCAAGCTACTCACCTTTCGTGAATTCATTATCTTCTCTGCCGCCAGGGAGTTGTCCTTTTTTCTGATAGCACCCTGCACAGAACTATCACTCAACGAATCTCATCGAAGAAGACCTCAATACCATGGCAAAAAAATCAACCGCTGCTGAAACCACGGAAGCGCCGAAAAAGAAAACGGTAAAAAAAGCCACCTCGAGCACCGCAACCAAACCGAAAGCTGCGAAGAAATCGGAGAGCACGAAAGCCGCGAAACCGAAAACCACCAGAAAAACGACAACTGCGTCAAAGACCACCAAAGCGACCAAAGCCCGCAAAGTCGCGCCTAAAAAGCCTGAAACGAGCGTCGAGATCACTGAGGAGCAGATTCGCGTCGCAGCCTACTACCGCTGGGTTGAGCGCGGCATGGGCGACGGTGGTCACGAAGGAGACTGGATCGAAGCCGAGAAACAGATTAAGAGCTAATCACGTTCTTGTTGCTGACAATGAAAAAAGCCATTCAATTGAATGGCTTTTTTATATTCAGGTTTTCTCAGTACAAGGCGGGAAGCTCACCGATCCTTCCCGACCAATATTCAATGCCAACTCTCATGAAGTTCTTCAGCACCATCGCCGAAAGCATCCGCCTCCTTTTCGCCGGGCTCTGGCTCGTCGTCCGGATCGTCCTCGAATATTTCGGCATCATCAGCGACGGCAACGACCGCACTACCGGCATCAAAGACATGCGCGAAGAGTACAAAAATACCAACTACCGGTGAAGTTCATCTGCAAAGATTTGGAAATGAGCTGATAACGCATGTCCAGCAACTATCCGCTTTTCCGTCCCCCATACACCACGAATCGTGATCGGGAATATCCGCACCGCACCTCGCTGAATCCCGCCTCTTCGAGCCATCGCAACTGATCGGCAAGCGTGGCATTCCTGTCGGCACGCATTCTTTCCTTCGCGGCTTCAATCGCTTCGGTTGTTGCGCCGTTAGCAACGACATCGACGAGCCACTGGCGTTCGTAATCCGCCTCCTCTTCCGACGTTGGTCCGAGCGCCTGATCAGCGTTAATGAAGGCTCCGCCAGGTCGCAGAGCGCGAAAAATCTTTCCAAACAGTGCTTGCTTGGCTTCGTTTTCGAGATGATGGATCGACAGGGCGGATATCACCAGATCGAATGCGGATTCGTCGATGAGATCGAGATGCTCCTGTACGGCAACGCTGACCTGTGAATTTCCGGAAAACCGTTGACGTGCCACGCTGAGCATCGCTTCCGAAATATCCGTGAGGTGGAGCGCGGCATTCGGATACGCCGCTACCACCATCGCAGCGAAAAGGCCTGTGCCCGAGCCGAGGTCGAGTATGCGGAACGGTGCATCAGGCGGAAACGGAATCATCCGCATGGCTGCTCCGTAAAACTGGTCGAAACAGGGCACGAGTTTGGGACGGTCACGGTCGTATCCGGTAGCGCAACGGTCAAACAAGGCAGCAATGTTCATAAAGCGTTCTGGCTGAAATTGACACGATGTTCCGGTCAGTTCAACGCCGATTTCCGTCACCGACTTAAAAAGAAAAGCGTCATCACATACACGGAATACATCAGCACCAGCAACACCCCCTGCCTTCGGCGCACCAGCCTTGTATTGCGCTGCGGAAGGGCGATCAGCAACGACAGGACACCGAAAAAAAGCGCGGGAGCGACTTCCGGGAGAGGAACTTTGATCGGCTTGATAATTGCAGCTACGGGAACAATAAAAAGGCTGTTGAAGATGTTGCTGCCAAGAACCGTTCCAATGCCGATTTCGTCGTGTCCCTTGATTTTGGCCAGCACGGTTGAGGCGAGTTCGGGGACGGAGGTGCCGAACGCAACAAGCGTCGCACCGATGATAAAGTCATCGATACCGAAATCCCGGGCAATGCCGGTCGTGGAAAGAACAATCAGCCGCCCGGCGGCAACAAGCAGAATAACCCCACCAACACCCTGAAGCCAGGGAACAAACCTTTCGGTCCCCCTTCGCCTGCGGCCATCAGCCGGCGCTCGCTCTTTGAGAGCCTGCTTCAGCGTTGTAGCCATCCACGCCCCGAAAAAGATGAGCATGAACACTCCCTCAAGCCGGTCGATGATATTGTCAATGAGAAAAATTGCGGTCAGAAAAGGCACCAGAATAGCAACCGGAGCATCGCGTTTCAACACCTCTTTACCAACCGGGATTCCGGAAATGAGCAATGTAAAACCCAGAACCAGCGAGATGTTGACGATATTACTACCGAGAGCGTCGCCAAGAGAGAGTTGCGACTTCCCGGCCAGTCCCGAGTTGATCGCCACAGAAAGCTCTGGGCTGGACGTCGCAAAAGCCGCAATGGTAAGCGCAATTACGGATGGCGCGATACGCAGCACGGAAGCGATACCCACCGTGCCTCTGACAAACAGCTCTCCGCCAAATGCCGCACACGCAATACCGGTCAGGAGAAGAACATAATCATTCATCAAGCCTCCTCTACACCTCTAAAAAGTCATGACGGACCAAAGGACAAGCAACGTTAGCGCAGAAGCCGGAAGCACTTGCCAGAACAGGTAAAGAAGAAAACGCAATCCGGCAATCGTGACGAGAAACGGTTACTCATCTTCCAGCGCGATTACCAGCTGAACAGCTCACTCCTCGGAGGCAACCGTCAGATCAACGTTCTGACCGGTCTGAACCATCGCACTAGCCGAAGGCTTCTGGTTGATGACTGTATCTGGCACCAGAAGCATTGATTGCTCATAGCTGACTTTGCCGATGGACAGCCCGCTTCGGATCAGCACTCCTCGCGCCTGATCGACGGACATGCCGAGCACATCGGGCACGATCACGCGTATCATGCCTGTCGGCTCCTGTTCGAGTTTACCGACAATGAACGACACTTGACTGCCGGATTTGAGCACCACATCCGGTGGCACCGACTGGCTGAGCACGCGACCATCCTGGTCAGGCTCGGATATAGCCTGGGTCTGCACGTCGGAAATAACCATGCCAATGCGCCTCAGCGCCAGTCGCGCATCCTGCTCGGTACGACCGGTCAGCTCCGGCATCGGATAGCTTGGTTTGTCCTTGCGGTTCAGCACGAGATAGACACTACGACCAGGCTTGACCGCCGATGAAGGCGACGGCACCTGGTCGATCACCTGATCTGGCGGCACATTGGGCAGGTAGCGCACATTGTAGCTCTTCATGGCCTTCAGCCCAACTTTTTTCAAGGCTTTGGAGGCATTTTCATAGGTCATGTTCCGCACATCCGGAACGACGGTCTGCTGGCCGATTTCGGTATAGTAGGGCAGCAAGAGCTTGTCGATAGCGACAATCGCCGCGAAAAAGAGCAGGATGACTATCAGAACTTTCTTCATCTGTACGGGCTGGAGTGTTGGAACCTGACGAACGGGTAGAAATCAAAGACCTCTTAATGCTGGCGCTTCATGACAAAATCGACAAGCAGTTCAAGAGAGCGTCGAGCCGGGCTTTCAGGAAAACCGGAGATCGATTCGAGCGCCTTGTCAGCAAAGCCTTCAGCAACTGTCGCTGCGTATTCGAGCCCACCTTTACGGGTAACGAAATCGATCACCTCACCGCTACGGATCGAACGCTTCTTTGAGCTTTTCAGAATCGATTTGATTTTGTTCTGCTCAGCCTTGTCGGACTGGCGAAGCGCATAGATGAGCGGAAGGGTAATTTTGCGATCTTTGATGTCGATGCCGAGCTGCTTGCCGGTTTTTTTGGAGTCACCGGTGTAGTCGAGCAAGTCGTCCCTGATCTGGAATGCCAGGCCGAGAAACTCGCCATAGTGCTTCAGGCTGGCGATCTGCTCTTCCGAATCGGTGGCGCTGGCTGCACCGATAGCGCATGAAGTAGCAATCAACGAACCGGTTTTATCAGCGATGACGCTCAGGTAATCCTCTTCGGTGATGTCGAGGCTGCGGGTTTTCTGGATCTGGAGGATTTCGCCCTCGCTCATGCGCCGGACAGCCTCCGACACGAGATGCAGCGAGCGGTAATCGCTGTTTTCAAGCGAGTAGAGCAGCCCTTTGGAGAGCAGGTAGTCGCCGATCAAGACGGAAATTTTGTTCTTCCAGAGCGCGTTGATCGATGGAATCCCGCGCCGCATCTCGGCGCCATCCACCACATCGTCGTGAATCAGCGTGGCCGAATGGAGCAACTCGACCATGATAGCCCCGCGGTAGGTCACATCGTTCACTCCCCCGCACACCTTGGCGCCAAGAATCACCAGCGTTGGCCTGATCTGCTTGCCCTGCTGCCGAAGAACGTAGCGGGTAACCTTGTCAACCAGACTGTTGCTTGAGTGCAGAACGGTTTTGTACCGCTCCTGGAACAATTTCAGCTCTTCGGCAACCGAAGAGGTAACATCATTGATATTCACAGACGTTCCTGACTATGTGTGTGCGCTCGAATGCCCGGCGGAATTGCGCTCGGGTTAAAACCGGGTGAAGTTATCGATATTTCCATGATTGAACAAATCGCCAAGCGCAGCAACCAGTTCCCGGCGCTTCCGGCCTGAATGGCGGGCCTAAAAAACCATTTGCGCACAAAGGCTATCTTTCTTACTATAAACCGGATTACGGGCTTTTCCTACAAGCATTCTAAGAAAGCAGCCCCAAATCCCTCCCGATTTTTTCCTGAACAGTGGCTACCACATTCACGGCAACCCGCCTCCGTAATTCGAAATGAGTAACGACAACGATCCAACCATACCGCCGAACGACGGCAATGGAACCGCTGAGAACAGCGGGGACGAGCTGATGCCGCTCAAAAAGGATGAGCCTGTAGAGGAGAGCAAGGAGGCGACTGAAGAGGAGGACGCGCTTGCAACCTTCGAGGCCGCCGAAGCGTCGGAGCGGGCGCTTGCCGAAGAGGAATCGCAGCCCACGGATTCCGGAGCTGATACGGGCACTGAGAAGCCGGGCGGCATGGGATTCATCGATCACCTCGACGAGCTTCGCTGGCGGCTTATCCGAGCCGGTATCGCCTTGGTTATCGCAGCGATCGGCAGCGCATTTTTTTCCGACGTTCTGGTCAACGAGGTGCTCATCAAACCGCTCCAGCAAAGTGGGCCGGATATTCAACTGCAGAACCTCGTCCCTTACGGTCAGATATCACTGTATTTGCAGGTCATCTTTTTCACAGCCTTCGTACTGGCATTTCCTTTTCTTGTCTGGCAAATATGGCAGTTTGTCGAACCCGGCCTGCACGAAACCGAGAAAGCGGCCAGCCGTTTCATTATTTTGTTCATATCGGTCTGCTTTTTTACCGGCATTGCATTCGGCTACTTCATCTTCCTGCCAATCTCACTGAAATTCTTTGCAGGATTCGGGTCTGAACTGATCACCAACAACATCGCCGTCCAAGACTACGTCAGCTTCTTCATGGGCACCCTGTTGACGACCGGTCTTGTCTTCGAGCTGCCCTTCATCTCCTACGTGCTGTCGAAAATCGGTCTGCTGACGCCGGCATTCATGCGCTTCTACCGCCGCCATGCCGTGGTAACCATGCTTGTCGTTGCGGCCATCGTGACCCCCTCCACCGATATGGTAACTCAGGGAGTCATCGCCATCCCGATGATTCTGCTTTACGAACTGAGCATCTACATTTCAGGCGCCGTGCAAAAGAAGCGGAACAAACAGCAAATGCAGGAGAACCAGGCATGAACCATCCCGAAGCGAACAGACCAACTGTGGTGTTCGAGCCCATCGAGAGTTCCATGCTAAAAAGCAATCCGCTCGGCGACCCTTCTCTGCGCTACGTGCCAGTCTATCTGCCCCCATCGTACGACGGCGCGAAACGCTTTCCGGTGATCTACCTGCTTTCGGGATTCGCCTCGACCGGATTGAGCTTCATGAACTACGGGTTCGGAAGGCGAACTGTACCGGAGATGGTTGACAAGCTGATTCGGGAGGGTTCGATGCCCGAAACGATTGTGGTCATGCCGGACTGTATGACCCGTTACGGCGGTTCCCAATATGTCGATTCAGCAGCGACCGGAGCATACGAAACCTACCTGACCGGCGAACTGATCGACCAGATCGACCGCAAATTCAACACGCTTCCGGAAGCACGGCATCGCGCTGTTGTTGGGAAATCTTCTGGCGGATTTGGCGCACTGAGGCTTGGAATGAGGCATCCCGGCCGTTTTTCGGCCGTGGCCTGCCATAGTGGCGACATGGATTTCGAGCTCTGCTACCGCCCGAACTTTCCGAATGCCGCACGCCTGCTCGAACGCTACGATGGAAGTATTGAGGCTTTTTTTCAACGCTGGGAATCGCTCGACAAAAAACCGAAGGGTGAGTTTACTCTGCTCGACATCATGGCGATGGCAGCCTGCTACGATCCCGACCCGTCAAAGCCAGCACCGGCAAACATGCACCTACCGTTCGAGCCACATACCTGCCAGCTTATTCCGGAACGCTGGGAACGCTGGAAAAGCTTCGATCCACTTGCGATGCTTGAAGAGCCGCGCTATCAGGATGCCCTTGGTTCGCTCGGCTTACTCTACCTGGATTGCGGATCGCTGGACGAGTACAACCTCCAGTTCGGGCACCGGCGCTTCACCACGAGATCCTCGGAGTTGGGGGTTTCTCACCAGTACGAAGAGTTCCCCGACACTCATACGGACACCTCCTACCGCTACCGCATCTCTCTGCCACTACTGGCAGAGTCAATTTCAGGCTGACTCGATCAAGCTTTCGAGACTACGGTACACCTTTTCAACCTGAGCGCGCAGTTCGTCGAGAGTGCCGTCATTGAAAATCACGTAATGCGCACGCTTGATGAGCTGTTCCTGCGGCCACTGCGCTTTCATGCGCCGCCTGATCTCTTCACGACTGCCCATGCCTCGCGCCACAGCTCGCTCCAGACGCAGGCCGTCGTTGGCCGCCACCACAATGATGCGATCAAGCTCGTGATCCATTCCTGACTCGAACAGAATCGCCGCCTCCTTGCACAAAATCCCCTTCCCTTCACGGACGCAGCGTAAAATTTCGCGCTGAAAGGCTTCCCTGACTTTAGGATGAATCAGGCGATTGAGGGCATCGAGCTTCTGGCTGTCGGAAAAGACAATCGAGGCGATGGCTTTGCGATCAATCGAAAGCACACCCGAATCATCGCAGTGATAGACTTCACTGCCGAACAAAGCCTTGATACCGGCAATGACTTCAGCATCCTGAAGCTGAAGCTCTTTTGCGACCCGGTCGGCCTCGAACAGTTCACACCCCATCTCCACAAGCATGGCGCAAACCGTGCTTTTGCCGCTGCCGATACCGCCGGTAACTCCAACAAGCAATGGTAAACGCTCCATGCTGTGTTACTGTTTATGGTGAAGATCTTTCTGTACCCGTTCGAGCACTTTGCGCCAAAGGCGAGGGCTTTGCGAATAGGCTTGAAGCTTGGCATCGAAGGTCTTCTGATCAAGCTTATGCCTCGCGAATAGCGTATCGAGTTCCACTGGGGTCAGATCGGCATATGGTGCAGCCTTGCCTTTGGCAGTCACGCCGGAACGCGCAAGGTAATCGCCGTAAAATGCAGCGAAGCGCAGATCGTCGGCATCGAGCTTTTTATCTTGCTGCAAACCACAGCCACTGAGCGCGGCCGAGAACAACAGAAGAACCGGTAACGCCCGAAAGGCAGCCTTCAGCTTTCGGAGTTTTGAAAAAAAAGTTCTGTACAACAGAATTGATTTATTTTCCACCCGCTGAAACTAACAAGGTCAGTAGGCCAGTTATTGGTTTACTTCTTAACGTAGTCTGCTCAACCATAAAAATCAAATCCTCCCATGGCATATCAGCAACCACCACTCCCCTACGCCGACAATGCTCTCGAACCGCACATTTCGGCCAACACCATCGGTTTTCACTATGGCAAGCACCACGCAACCTACGTCACCAAGTATAACGGCATGGTTGAGGGTACGCCATTCGACGACATGAGCCTCGAAGAGGTGATCCTCAAAACGGCTGATGATGCCTCAAAGGTCGGTGTATTCAACAACGGCGCGCAGGCATGGAACCACAGTTTCTACTGGAACTGCCTCAGCCCGAACGGTGGCGGCGAACCGACCGGCGACGTAGCCGCGAAAATCGTCGAGGATTTCGGCAGCGTGGAAAAATTCAACGAGGAGCTGAAGAACGCCGCCGCGACCCAGTTCGGCAGCGGATGGGCTTGGCTGGTGCTCGACAACGGCACGCTCAAAGTGGTCAAAACCGCTAACGCCCAGAACCCCATGACCAGCGGCCAGACCCCGTTGCTTTGCATCGACGTCTGGGAGCACGCCTACTACCTTGACTACCAGAACCGTCGTCCCGATCACGTAGCTGCGATCATCGACAACCTCCTCAACTGGGAGTTCGTCAACGAAAACTACAAGGCTGCTAAATAAGCTAGTCCATACATTCAAATCACAAAAGGCCTCCGAAAAGGGGCCTTTTGTCGTTTATGTAGTGCTGAATACTGTTTCCCACCAGCGCTCACAACCACGGCAACTGCTCTACTTCATCCAGATTAACCATACGTGCTTTTGATGGCTTCTTGAACCGGATGGTAAAGTGCTCCGGGTTGATCACCCGTTCATCATACACCACTTTCAGGCTTCTCGACCCATCAGGTGCTGCATCAGAAAACAACGTCATATCGATCTCTCTGGGCACCATCAGCTCTGCCGAACCCTGCTGCTTCATCTGGTAATCGGCAAAACGGAACTCGGCAGTCTTGCGGCCGTAAAAATCGAAATAGGTAATCCCTTCAAGCTCTTTTGATAACGCATCGACAAACAGCTCCTTGGCGCCACTGCTTGAGCGAACCTTGTAGCACACCAGATCCCCCACCGCTCTGACCGATTCGATCGCACTGACCGGCTCGGTCATATCGGGAACCCCAAACAGCGTTTCGGTCAGCTTGCCGAAACTGCTTCTAAGACCGATAATCTTGCCAAGATTCTCCCCGCTGTTACGTCCGACCAGCATTCTGTTGTTCAGCATATCGTTGACGAAGAGCGAATCGGGACGAATCCAGAGGTCGGCAACAGGCCAGCCGAGAATGCCTGCGCTCACGATGAGACGTGCGTCCTGCGATTTGCGGAGCTGAACGTTACAGTATGCCTTGGCCTTGCGCTTCGGCGTCGTGAGGTAAAGATCGGCATAACCGTCAAGCGCCTCGACCTTGCTGGTATGGGATGCAACCTGGCGGTACAGGCGCTCAAGTTCAGGCGTCAACGTCAACGACTCACCGGGAGCCGATGGCAACCGGGAAACAGTGCGCATCTGGGAGCAACCAGCTGCAATCAGCAACACCATAAAAAACATCGCTCGAATAACTCTCTTCATCACCATCTCCCTTGCCTTTTCATCTCATTCTGACAGACCGCCCTGCCTGCCGGGAATGTTATTTCCCGCATGAGGTGGATTGTTATGAAATGTTATTTTAATCAAATCCTGTCTCTATCAAAACACGTCTTCCGGAGTTTTCGATCCATGCACGCACTTTACCTCAAACCGAAAGAGCATCGGCGGCTGCTTAGCGGCCACCTGTGGGTTTTCAGCAACGAACTCAAAGAGGTGCCGCGTGACATCGCCGCCGGAGAAACCGTGCAGCTCTTCACCCACGACGGGCGATTGCTCGGCACCGGTTTTTTCAATCCCCACTCGTTGATCGCGTTCCGCCTGCTGACCAGAGACGAAACCCAGCCTGACCGGGAATTTTTCCGCAACAAAATCAGTGAAGCGCTCAAACTGCGTGAAAAAATCTATCCGGAAAGAGAAACCAATGCCTGGCGACTGGTGCACGGCGAATCGGACGGCTTGCCGGGCTTGGTGATTGACCGGTTTGACAAAGCCTTCGTGCTGCAATCCTTCTCGGCCGGTATGGAAAACCACCTGCCGCTTATCACCGAAGTGCTGCGCGAGCTGTTCGACCCAAAAGCGATTGTACTGCGCAACGAATCGCCACTCAGGGAGCTCGAAGGCTTACCGCTCTACAAAGAGATGCTTTTGGGTGATGAAAACGATGCCTGGCAGGTCATCAATGATGCGGGTATCAGCTACCGGGTCAACATTCTCGAAGGACAGAAGACGGGCTTTTTCCTCGATCAGCGCGAAAACCGCCGCCACATCCGGAAATATGCGACCGATGCCGATGTACTGGACGTCTATACCAACGATGGAGGCTTTGCTCTCAATGCGATGCACGCTGGAGCACGTTCGACCACCATGGTCGACATATCGCAGGATGCGCTTCAACGCGCCGAGCAAAACGCCCGGATGAATGGCTTGGAGAAGTTCTCGATCGTGGCGGATGACGCTTTTGCAACGCTTGGCCGACTAAAGCATGAAAACCGCTCGTACGATCTGGTGATTCTCGACCCGCCGAGCTTCACGAAAAGCCGCAAAACCGTTCCGACCGCACTGAAAGCGTACACCAAGCTTAACCGCCTTGGACTTCAGCTCGTCAAAAATGAAGGATTCCTAGCCACAGCCTCCTGCTCACACCACGTTTCCGAAGAGGATTTTCTTGCTTCCGTCCAGCTCGGTGCACTACACGCAGGCAAACAGCTCAGGCTCATCTCTCGCAATGCGCAGCCGCCGGACCATCCGATACTGCTCGCAATGCCCGAAACCAGCTACCTCAAATTCGCCTGCTTTTACGTAACGAGCCTTTAATCCCGAAAACTTGAGTTGACTGTTCACGCTCGTCACCCGATATAGATAATCAGGTGACGAGGGGATCGAGGTCACGAAAAAAGGGAACATAATACGTCAAAAACAAGCAATAAGCCACAAAAGCGCCCGCTTATCGCCATAATACTACGGCATTACGCTCTGCAAATATGAAGAAATCGCAAACTTTTCAACAATTCTGTTTTGCGAATAATCTTTTCACACCTATATTGAAGACGAGTAAACTATATAATCGACGCCCGTTGATTAACATGGTTTACATGTGCAGCATGATGTATAGGGGTACGTCATGCTGCTTTTTTTTGTGCCTGTCGCTACAAGGCAAGGAAATTACACCACATACAATCGAGCCATCTCGTACACTTCCTGCCAGGATTCGGCTCGGGGCGCTTCAACATGACGGTTGGTGCTGTTGCCAAAGCAGATGGTATACAGCCCTTTTTCGCGAAGGTTCATGACGTTCTCGGGAGTGTCCTCCACATAAATATCCGCGCCGACTTGCGATTTCTCCTTCATAAAGCACAAATCCCAGTATGGAATACCGTGGCTGTCGAGCCAGTTGACCGTCTGCTGAACTGCGGTGGCATGGAAGTAATGAATGAACAACCGGTGCGTGATGATGCGGATTCGGTAGCCCTCGTCGGAGAGCATGCGTAGGTATTTGCGAGCACCGGGAATCATCTCCATGCTGCTGAACAGCTCTCGCTGTGTCACGGCGAAACGGTGCAGGCTATCATAGTCGCTCTTGTTCCTGATTCCCCATTCCGACAAGCCATACGAGACTTCGACAGGTAGCGCTCCGATTGGCCGCTCGAACCACTCGGCGGCAATCTGGCGCATGCGACCGTAAAAATCGGCGCACACACCGTCAAGATCAACACCAATAACAATATTTCGTTGCTCCGGCATAAGTTGACGTAATTCTGGTTATCGAAACATTTCTGCAGAGAAAACTGCTAGAACTTCAGATACAGAAAAGGCAACAGAGAAATGATGCAGGGTGCTTACTCCCGCCATCAGAGCGGTTCGTAAACCGCCCTGATCAATCAAACTCAGAACGCTCGGTCGAAGGTTCGGCGATACTTCATGGTGATATCGTGCTCTTCGCCAAGCAGGCGGAAAATAGCGATGCATGCCTTACGCGAACCGTCATCGTCGTAGTAACGATCATCCCTCAGCACGACGATAAAACGGTCAAGAGCGCTGTCAAGCTCTCCCGCTCTCAGGCTTTCGATGGCCGAACCGTAAGCATCTTTCGAGTCACCATCCGGAAGTTCTCCGGCCGGTCGGACCAGAAGTGTTCCAAGAGTTCGGATGGCTTCGCTGAGATCGGCATACTCCGGCTCTCCTTCGAGCGGCTCGGCAAGCCGAAGCGCTTCATCAGGGCGCGAGAACAGAATCAGGCGAATCAGCAGCGCGGCAGCCTTGCTATTGTCGGGTTCGTTGGCTACCACCTCTTCGAGCAAGGTCACAGCTTCGGCCTCGTTACCGTCGGCAATCTCGGCTTCAGCTCGCTGCACCTGCTCCGTCCAGGGGCTTGGCAGCGCTTTTGCAAGCCACTGCTCGATCTGCGATTCGGGAAGCGCACCGGTAAACTCGTCAATCACCTCGCCGTGCGAAAAGAGTTTCACATTCGGAATTCCCCTGACGCCGTACCGGGAAGCGATGTCAGGAAACTCCTCGGTATTGACCTTGACAAGTTTCCATTTATCTGCATGGCGCTCGGCCAGTCCCTCAAGCACCGGCGCGAGCGAGCGGCATGGGCCGCACCACTCGGCCCAGAAATCGACAAGCACCGGAATAACCGCACTCTGTTCAATGACATCGTTCTGAAAATCAAAAGGGACACTGCTTTGCATTGGTCAGTAGTTTATCGTTGAACATTCAGGAAAGACGTAAAAACGGCAAATAAAATAGAGAGTCACCTAAAGAAATAAAAATATCAGCTCTTTGAGCAAAACCGATGAGACAAAACAAGCCGCAAGCGTTCACTGGCTTAACTTTACTTTTGGCATTGCCCAGATTTTACCTTTAATTACGCCCGCATATATAGCCACCCCTTCATTAATGGTTATCAAAACATCAACGGGCATGCAAAAAAACTTTTTCAGCAAAACGCTTCTTTCGGCAATACTGGGCATCGGCTTGATCGCCCCAACTTCAGCAAAAGCAAAAAACATCGCGGTCGGACTCAGAGGTGGAAGTGCCGGTATAGGAGGCGAGGTGACGATCAGCCTGCTCTCCAAACTTAATTTCCGAAGCGGGATGAACTTCTTCAGCTACGATGGCTCCGGCATGGAGAGCGAAACAGAGTACGACTACACGGTCAAACTCAGGTTGGTCCCGCTATTACTCGACTATTATCCATTTGACAACGGGTTCAAGGTTACCTCCGGCGTCTTCATCAATAACAGCAAAGTAACCGGCGTCGCTCAGCCAGAAGGGCTAGTGCTAGACATCGGCGGAATAGAATACGAGATTCTGAGCATCGGTGATGTGAACGGTAAGATCGATTTCTGGAAAGCATCCCCATATCTGGGAATTGGCTGGGGAAACGCTCTCAGCAAGGGTAGCCCCGTAAAAGTCACCGTTGATCTCGGAGTTTTGTTCCAGGGGAAACCGAATGTCACCCTTGAACCAACGATAGACACGTCGCTCATTCCCGGATTCGATGATAGCCTTGAAAAAGAGACCGCTGATCTTAAAAAAGACCTCGAATACCTCCAGTGCTACCCGGTCATCTCCCTCGGCGTGGCGTACAGCTTCTGATCACCCCTTCCTTCAGCAGGGCTGGCGATGCACGTTCAGCCCTGCTGCCTGATCTCCTTCACTGCCTTTCTGAGATATTCCGAGGCATCATCGAGATGCTGCATCGCCTGACGGATTTCGTAATCGTCATCCGCATCGGCCCTTGCCCGTTCGAGGCGCTTGCGAACATCCTCGAGAGCATCGGCGGCAAGCTGAAGTGTGGATTCAACTGACATCACAACTCCTTTTTGTTCAAGTCGCGCACATTTGTCCATACTGTTTTTACAAAGTCTTGGTCAATAAGAGCTTTGCTGATGGAGAATTTAAGGACAATATCAAAGAAATTACCCACTGTGGCAAGGATGTAAGAAGCGGGCATATATGCTAAGTAGTATGCACCCAAAGCAAAACAGCCCGTAACGCCGTTAGCCCCCCCAGTGAGAGTGCATGACATGTACTCGGTGATTTTTGTTTTTGTTTCTTCTGCAAAAACGAGGCTGGTTTCAATCGCGATAAACAAAGAGTGTTCTTTTTGAGTAGAGAGACTATTCTTGGAGAGAGTGTGAGTATTTGACTGGGTGGTGATATGGAGGGGGGCAAGGAAAAGGAGTATTCCCATAAGGGACACCAGAAAAAGCCGGAGAGAGGAAGAGACCTTTGTTATGCGAGACATATGTACATATAGTATATCAAATACTGATACGCAAAGGTAGATTCTTGTGTATAAAGATAAAAAAAACAGGGTAATGATTACCCTGTTTACTTATATGCCCCGTAGTTTTTGAGGGTGTCCGGTGTCATGTAAGCACCTCTCATGACAACGGCATACTTGATATCCTCAAATGAGTATCCTAGCATGGCCGCGACGAGGACTTTTCCTCTGAGCTCTGGACCATCGGGATCTTCCCCAGCATAATGGGAATTGAGTTCCGCAAAAGCGGAGTCAAAATCACTGCTCCCGAGAGCACTTCCAGCCCGTTGGAACATCCTTTTCAGATATGGAAGAGACACTTCCTCCATGCGCTCACTTTCGTACGCAGAGAGTTTCCCGTCTCTTCCCTTGAGTCGGTCTTCATATTTAGGGCGGCTGACAGACCTTCCTATCCTAGTTGCTTCTTCGGCGTATCGGATAAAGTCCCCGATCTCCTTTTTTGTGAAAGAGGTTTGGTTCGCCAACACCCTTTCCACCTCAGGCGAAAGGGTATGTCCCATGACCACATCCTTTACGTCCGAGGGTGTGCTGCTTTCGACGCACCCGGTCAAAACGAAAGTGAGTATTAAAAAGAGAAGACTTATTTTTTTCATCTCTGTTCTCCGTTTGGGGTGGCGGCGTGAGCCGCCGCCTGGTTTATTTGTACAGGTACAAATTGATTTGTGCTACTTACAGACTAAACAGGGAAACATATTTTGTCAAGAGCCCCTCTTGTGGACAAGTGAATATGTATAGAAATATGGAGTAAAGAAAGTTTTGGGGTGCTTTTAAGACTCTTATTTTACAAGAGAAAGTCATGAAAACCTTTTCATGCTTCTCGTATACAAAGAATATACTGTCATTCCGGGCTTGACCCTAAACCGCAAGCGGTCGGGCAAAAGACCGGAATCCAGAATCAGCAAAATCCTGGATCCTGAATCAAGTTCAGGATGACAAGGGCTTGGGTTCAGGATAACAAGAGATGTTTTTAGATACCGATATAACTTTCTGGTATGTTAGCTCTTAACCACACTATGATACACCGATTTCAGCACCCGAAAAGTTTTTTTAAGCCAAAAATACAGTAGAGCATGTGCCTGAGCAGTTTTCAAAACAAAATCTTTTCTTGTCAATGTACAGAATGGTAACGTCCGCTCCTGAAGAATAAACTCCAGAGCCGGCGCGGCGGTTATACATCCAAAGACTTTCTCCTGAACACTACGTTACTGAACGATGAAAAAAATTGTATTGCTCCTGTTGCTGATTTTCGCCCTCTCGGCTCCCGCAGGCGCTGAACAGAATCCTGGCTCCGCAGGCACCATCGAGGTTTGCATCGACAATATCCGCAGTTCCGACGGCACGGTCGGCGTCGCGCTGTTCAACACCAAAAAGGGATTCCCCGATAAAAGCGAAAGGGCCATCAAGGGCAAAAGCGTCCCAGCCGGAAAGCAGTGCATCGTGCTTTTCAAGAACGTTCCTTACGGCACCTACGCGATCAGTGTACTGCACGATGAGAATGGCAACGGCAAAATGGACAAGGCGTTCCTCGGCATTCCGAAAGAGGGGTTTGGCACATCAAACAATCCGAAGCTGAAAATGGGCCCACCTTCGTTTTCGGACTCCCAGTTTGACCTTGCCCAGCAGAAGATGACCCTGAACATCAACATGAAGTACCTCCGCAACCCCGAAGAGAAAAAGTGAGGAGCTCGGCACCGGCCAAAAACATCGAAAATGTAGATTTTTCAAGCACACCTACAGAAATGTAGCCTTATCCATGAATTAAGATTATTGGAGGCGAACAGTAGAAAAATCGCCAAACGCCTACGCTTCAATAGTTTAGAACAAAAGCATTCTTCGCTGGCACAGTAATTGCAGAAACAATATAAGAAAGGCACATTTCCACGGCACAAAAAAGGACCAATTATGACCTCTTTCAACACCAAATATGGCGAGCTCAAAGGCGTCGAATTCAGAACACTCTATTCGAATGGCAAAACCGACGGCTGCCTTGTCCAGGAGGAGAATGTGCTCAGCACACCCTACGGAGAGCTGATTCCGCAGTACGAGGCAGAAGACATGGGGCGCCGCCAGCTTAAACCTTTTTATTTCTATAAAAACGGCGCCATCAAATCGGTGCCGCTACAGACCCAAACCCTTCTTCGCACGCCGGTCGGAGGCATTCCTGCCGAGCTGGTCACCTTTTACGAATCGGGCAGCGTCAAGCGGGTTTTCCCGCTCGATGGCAAGCTCAGTGGCTTCTGGACGGCCAAAAACGAGTTTGAACTGGCTGAAGAGATGACCGTCGAATCGCCGATCGCCAGCCTTCGCGCCAAGTTCATCGCCATCCAGTTTTACGAAAGCGGCGCTTTAAAGAGCCTGACCCTGTGGCCGGGCGAGTTTCTGACGCTGATGACGCCGGCAGGTCAGATCAGGGTTCGCACGGGTATTGCATTCTACGAGGACGGCGCGATCCGCTCGCTCGAACCGGCAGGCGTGGTACAGGTCGAAACTCCCATCGGCAAAATGACCGCTTACGACAACGATCCGCAGGGCGTGCATGGCGACCTTAACTCTCTCCAGTTCAGCCCGGAAGGCACCGTCATGGCTCTCAAAACCATCGCCGAGGAGATCACGGTGACTGACCAGCTTGGCAACGCACACCGCTTCGCCCCCACACTGAAGGACAACCCCTGCGGCGTCGAGCGCAAAATCGTGGTGCCGATGAAGGTGAAGTTCAACGAAGAGAGAATTGTGTTTGAAGACAAGCAGGAGTCGTTCAATCTCCAGCAGTGCAAGATCGAAGTTAGACCTTACGATCGCAAAGGCGATCCGGCTTACTCCTGCGCTGGCTAATCAGGTTCGGTTCCGAACAATGCCTGGGTGGCTTCCAGACCAGCCACCCAGCCTGTTGAAAATGCTGCTTGCAGGTTGAAACCACCCACCTCGCCCGCGTAGTCGAGCAGCTCGCCACAGCAGTAGAGGTGCGGATGCAGCTTCGAGCGCATGGTTTTGGGATCGATTTCGCCGAGCGCAACACCACCAGCCGAAACCTCAGCCTGTTCAAGCGGCACCTTGCGCACCGTGCCGAGCGGCAGGCGCTTCAGCAATAAGACGATACGCTGGCGCTGCTGTTTTCCGAGGACGCTCATCGTCACTTTCTCATCGATCTTTGCCAGCCTCAAAATCTCGCTGGCGAAAGCGTTGGGGATGGTCTGCACCTCCCCATTCTCGTTCTCCGTTTCACCCAGCTTTTCAGGAGCGACCGGCATCCGCTGGAGCACGGTGCGCAACAAGCGGCTGCCATGGCGAGCAGCCTGGTCGAGCAAAAACGAGGAGAGCGCCTGTTCGTTGTGACCGGGAAAGAGATCGATTGCAATCCTGACCTGAGCACCTGACGCCATCATGGAAGCCACGGAGCGCGACAGCGACAGGCATGCCGGGCCGGAAACGCCGCGGTGACTGACAAGCACATCGCCGCGGCGCACATCGTTCGCGCCGTCCGACTCGGCAACAAGCGCCACGTTACGCAGGGAAATACCGACAAGCTCACGGCGTGGCGGCATGTTGAACCAGAGCGGCGCGAGCGCGGGCAGCACTCGCGCCACCGAGTGCCCAGCAGAAGCGGCGAGCCTGACCCCGTCACCGATGGTGCCTGACGAACCCCACGACGAGCCACCCGCCGCCAGAATCACCGTATCGCCTTCGAAGCGCCGATCTCCAGCGCGGACAATGCAGGCGCGGTCGTCGCAGTCGAGCCAATCGATTCGTGCGCCGGTTACGATCTCCGCCGCGCTGTCGCGAAGCATTCGCTGCATCAGCTCCAGTACCTCGGCGGCACGACCCGATTCAGGAAACACCCGGCCATTCTCACGCGCCATCGTCTTGAGGCCGTATCTGCCGAACAGCTCCAGCAGATCGGCATTGGAAAAACGGTGCACCGCGTGACGCAGGAAACGCTGCTCCTTTTTGTCGAGAAAACCGGATTCAAGCAAATGCCGAACACCGCCAGCATGGGTAAGGTTGCAGTGTCCACCCCCCGAAATAGCAATTTTGTTGCCCGGTTTCGGATTGCGCTCAAACAGAATGATGCGAAACTGCTTGTCAGCGATACCAAGCGCTCGTGCCTGTTTCCGCGCCGAAATCGCCGCAAGCATCCCCGAAGCTCCAGCTCCGACGATGAGCAGCACACGCTCAATTCCGTTCTTCTGCACTACTAACTCGATTTTTTAAAGAATCCAACAGATCCGTCGGATGAAAAGCTGTTATCAAAAAGGGCAGCCGCAAGGGACTGTGCCCCTGACTACTCGCTGCTGGTTGTCACCCTCATGCCGTCCTGCAACTCGTTCGGCGGATGCATCACCACGCGCTCGCCGTCGCGGAGGCCATCGAGAACTTCGGCGTCATCGATGCCGCGCTGGCCGATGCTCACCTTGCGAGTCTTCGCCCGTCCACCATCGATGACGAACACTTCCCACTGCTGGCCGCTCCTGAAAAGCGCACTGACCGGCACCCTGAGCACCCGCTCGGCACTCCAGGTGACGATGCTGGCCTGAACGCGGAAATTGTCGCCGAGAAGCGGTTCCGGCTGGTCGAGCGTGGCAATGATGTTCACCCGCTTTTCCTCGATTCCGAGCGCGGAGGTCTTGGTGAACGCTGCCGGCTCGATGCGCGTCACGGAGGCTTTGAGCGTTCCCTTGCCGCCCCAGTCATCGACGGCGACCGGATCACCGGGCTTCACACTGACGGCATCCGACGAGAGCACGTCGATCACCACCTCAAGCTGCTCAGGATTACCGATTTCTACCAGCGGCGTACCGGCCGTCACGAAGCGTTCGCTCTTGTCGGGAATGCGCAACACCCGGCCCGTCACCGGGGAACGCACCTCGACAGCCTTTGTGGCGATCTTGCTGTCGATGCGCGCCTCGGCGGCGACAGCCTGCAAGCGCGCTGCACGCACCGCTTCTTGCGCTGCACGCGCCTCTTTCTCAAGCACCGAGGCCGCCTCACGAGCAAGTTCGTGGCTCTCTTTCGACACCGCCCCCTCCTGATAGAGCCGGTCGTAACGCTTCGCCTTCAGCCTTGCCTGGGCAAGCTGCACCGAAATCTGCCGCTGCCGCGCCTGCGCTTCAGCCACGGAGGCGGACGCCGAACCGGCCATTGCCGCTGCTTCACGGTATTCCCGGGTATTCTGGTCGGGCGGCAGAATCGAGGCCACCGTCATGCCGGACCGGACACTGTCGCCCTCCACCAGCCCGATCCGCAGCAGCTTGCCGGTCACCGGTGCGGCGATGGCAAAGCGGTCGATCACCCTGGTGTATCCCTCCTCTTCAAGCGTCACGTCGAGCGGCCCGTAGCTCACCGTTCCGGCATCGACCGGCAACGGTGCTGGCCGAAGCACCAGCGCGAGAAGGGCGATGACCACAATCGATGAAATGGCGACAATGCGCTGTGTTCTGCTCAATGGTTTCATCTCACTCCCTTGTTTTCAAAACGGCGATCAGGTCGAGCGTGTGGATTCTGCGACCCACAATCAGACCCGTAACGATAGCAACCGTAACCATAACGGCAAAGGCAAAAAGAAAGTTGACCGGCGTAAAAACAAGCGGCATCCGGTACAGTTCTGAACTTAACGCCTGCGCCAGCAGAACCGAAAGCACAACGCCAATCGCAAAGCCGAGTGGAATAGCCGCGATGCAGAAAACTGCCTGCTCGCCGAGGAGAATCACGGCGATCTCCCGCTTGGTCATGCCGAGCACGCGAAGGCTCGACAGCTCACGCACGCGCTCCGACAACGTAATGCGCGCGCCGTTGTAGATCATCGCAAACGCCAGCACGCAGGCAAACGCGGTCAGGATGAAGGTCGAGGTGTTCATGCTTTTGGCAATCATCTCGTCGAAGCTCTTTTTCATGGCCTGAAGCATCATGACACCGGCAATCCCCGGCGTCTGCTTGAAGCGCTCGTACAACGCGATGCGCTTCGAACCATCGAGCTTCAGCAATGCTGCGCTCAGCGCGCCGCCATCCCCGGCGAGACGATTCAGCTCATCGATGCGAAGATACGCTGAAAGACCGAGAAGTTCGTCGATGGTTCCTGCCACCGGCACCTCCACCGAACGGCGCTCCCCTTGCAAAAACTCGACCTGTAGCACATCGCCCGCCTTGACGTCGAGCAGGTCGGCCAGCGTGGTCGTCAAAAGCAGACCGTGGGCAGGAAGATTCTGCAGCCGGTCATTGCTGTCGGTCAAGCGCTGCAAACCATCGGTTTTCTGCAAGCCTTTCAGCGTTTGCCGCCGCGAATGGTGCCCGAACCGCAGCCGAACCGGCTCCTCGCGGTAGTACTCCGCATCGAGAACCCCCTTCATCGACGCAAAGCTGAACGCGGTCGAAGGAGGCATAGCCTCGTTGAAAATCACGGTCACATCCTCCCGATGGCGCGAGCCGAACTCCACCTCGCTCATGCGCTTGACCGAGTCGAAGGTATAGCGGCTCACCACCAGAATGGCGATGGAGAGCGCGATCATGGTCACCGACAGAAGCGATTTGAACGGATGGCGCTCGATATTGCGCACGATGATGCGCACCGGCATCGAGAACCGGCGGGCGATTTGCGGATTGTCGAAGATGCCCGGCTTGTAGATCGCTGGCGACTCGGGACGCATCGCCTCGGCTGGAGGGAGATTCACGGCCTTGCGAGCCGCATCGAGCGCTCCGCCAACCGCCGCGCCGAAGCTCAGCAGCACCGCGGCCAAGGCGTTCTCCATCCGGAAATCATAGATCAACCTGGGGAAATTATAGACGTCACCGTACAGTTGCAGCAACTGTGAACCCAGCCACGCACCGCCTCCCGTACCGAGAATCACGCCAGCAACCGTCGGCACGAGCGCAAACCCGAGCACGTGCAGGCCGATATCCTCGTTGCTGTACCCCATCGCCTTGAGCACAGCAATCTGCTCCCGCTGTGTACTCACCAGCCGCCGCAAAACGATGTTGAGAAGAAACACCGCGACGGCGAGAAAGATGGTCGGAAGGACGGTGATTTGAATGCCGAGAATGCGGATTTCATCGGCGATGAAACGGTCGGAAAGCTGCTGGTCGCGCCCGTACGCCCCGAGCGAACCGTAGCGGGCGAAGATCCTGTCGAGCTGACGGATCACCTCTTTTTCAGAAGCTCCGTGCGCCAGCGTCAGCGCCATGTCGTTGAACGCACCGCTCATGTCGAGCGCCGACTCCAGCGCCTTGCGGCTCATCCAGAACACCCCGAAGCGGCGGTTGTCCGGGAAAAACGCGCCCGGCTGCACCTCGTAAATGTACTCCGGCGAGAGGCCCACGCCCACGATCTGCAACCGCTTCCAGCGCCCGTTGATCACCACGCCGATGTGGTCACCCGGCTGGAGGCGGTTCGCCTTCATGAACGGCTTGCTCACCACCACCTCCTCCGGGCGCGAGGGATCGGGCATGCGCCCCGATGAAATGTACACGCCATTCAGCGACGGCTCGCCCCGGTCGGGAAGCGACACCAGGTGCGCGGTCGCCGGTTCATCCAGCCCCGGCACATCGACGGTCACATCGGTCTGGATGCGTGTGCTCACCGTCGCCACACCCGGAATGCGGCTCACCTTGCCGCGCAAAAACTCCGGCGCGCGCTTGCACTGCATGAACAGATCGGCGAACCGGTAGCGGCTGTAATAATCGGAGCGCGACACCTCCAGCGAGTACTTCACATTGGTCATCGACACAAACACCGCAATCCCGCACAGCACCACCGCCGTCACCGCCAGCATCTGCCCCTTCATGTGCAGAAGATCGCGCAGAAGTTTCCGGTTGAGCTCTTTCATGGACAATTGCGGGTGAAAATTCTTGTATCAGCGTACATCTACAAGGTATCAACACCGAACCACAAAAAACCGTTTTACCAACTATTACGTATCAGCATAGTGTTGTTGCAATAACAGTCCAGCATCACCGTCATTGCGAGGAGCAAAGCGACGCGGCAATCCATGCCGCAATCAGCGAAGGCAAAAATGGATCGCCACGCCCCGAGAGGTCGGGACTCGCGATGACGACTCTTCATCATTTTTATCTTGATATTGATGACAGACTCGGTGACTGGAATTGGAAAATCTTTACATTCAGGATTGAAAGGATGATTAAACAGGCAGGAAAACAATCAAAAAGAAGTGATTAAAACCGGAGGAACTCATGGCTGATGCACCCTGCAAAAACTGCAAACTGCGCGCCAAATACGACCAGAACCCAAGCTCACTCGTCGGCCGATTCTGGCGCTGGCACATCAACTTCTGCCCCGGCTGGAAAGCCTACTTTACTGGATTGCCGCAGGAGGAGAAAAAGAGGCTGGCAGCGCAATATGATTTCAGGAAATATCAGTAAGGTGGGATTGAAGAGAGAGGCAATGAAGCCAGTTAGCGCGAAGGCAACTTCTTCGGTTTGCAAAGGTTCTTCTTCCTTTTCGATACCCTCGCGCATTTCTGGCAAATGTACTTGGGTTTTGAAACTGCCTCTACGATAGCAGGCATATTTTCCTCGATCTCTTTCTTATCGAGCTTGCAGAGTTTATGATCTGGTTTCATGTTGGTTTAATACTCAGTTAACAGGACGCTTGGGAGTAGTGCCAAAGGTGACGCGGAAACGCCATTCCGTTCAATGCCTGACTAGCTATTTGTCACTTTCAGCGCTGACATAATAAAATCTTTTAATGAAAGACCACTGTTATCGAAATCAGTCAAATAAACGACCTTTCCCCCTTGGCGGTATGCATCTTGGAGCGGCCCCCGCTTCTTATCCAGTGTTAGAACAACCGATTGCAACGAGCGTGCTGCCAACGATATATCTGCCTCATTCTTGAATAATCTCGTTTTTCTTTTCTTATTTGCGCCTAACCTTGATTGTTGGGAATCAATGAATTTCATTTCTTCTTCGCTTGCCCAATAGCCAACATCCCAACCGCCAACCCGTTGATCTAATGAGCTATGTCGTTCGTCATAAAAACCAAAGTACGGACGAACATCAATATTACACTTTGCAATAGTCTGCTCAATGTATCGACGCTTATGATCTGGAGTAGGTGGGATTTCAAACTCAGCCTCACGAGTCAGGTGCAATGCGAATTCACTCGCGGCAAGCTCTTTCGTAAGATCAATCTGGCGATCAAACAGAAAGTCCCATACGTTATGGTCGATATAAATATCCATTAGCACGATACTAACCCTTTGCGAAAATTGACTATATGGTTTACCTATAACACGCCTGATTCTTGAGTTATGCCCTGATAATATACCTGAAAGAATCCCCTTCATCACCACGACAACTCCGAAGGCGAAATCTTCTCCTCATTCCGCCGATCCTCAATCACCTCCCCGCTTCGCAACGTAATAACCCGGTCGGCCATGCCCGCGATGGAAACGTTGTGCGTGATGACGAGCGTGGTAGTGCCGAGTTCGCGGTTGACTTTTTCGATCACTTCCAGCACGAGCTTGCCGGTAGTGTAGTCGAGCGCGCCGGTGGGTTCGTCGCAGAGCAGCAGTTCCGGGCGTTTAGCGACCGCACGGGCAATGGCGACGCGCTGCTGCTCGCCACCGGAAAGCTGGGATGGGAAATGGTTAATGCGGTCGCCGAGGCCGACGAGGCGCAACGCTTCGTCTGGCGGCATGGGATTTTCGACGAGCTCGGTCACGAGCTGCACGTTTTCGAGCGCCGAGAGGCTTGAGATGAGGTTGTAAAACTGGAAGACGAAGCCGATGGAGCGGCGGCGGTAGGCGGTCAAGCCCTCCTCGCCCGAAGCGTTGATGTCCTTGCCCCGGAAGGTGACCTTACCGGTATCGGGCACATCGAGGCCGCCGACGATGTTGAGCAGCGTCGATTTGCCGCTACCCGACGCGCCGAGCAGCACCACGAGCTGACCCGCTCCGAAATCGAGCGAAATGTCGTGCAGAGCCTTGACGGTCACCTCCCCCATCAGGTAACTTTTCGACACCCCATCGACGGTGAGAACGGATTGACGCGCTTGATCGATCATCGGCACAAACCTTCAGACATGGTTAAGAAAAACCTCTCCGAATCGAACCACTCCGCCGGAGAAAACATTCCTGAATGCTCCGGCATCCGCCCGATGGATTCAGCCGCGAGATTTGTATTTTCAGCTTTTCCATCGACAGCCGGAATCGCATGACACCACTTCTCTTTTTTATAGCGACCATTATCTTCGCCGCCGGAGCGGCTGCGGGTGCTCTTGCCGTCAACATGCTCCGCAAAAAGCAGGACGGAATCTGCCGCGGCAGCGTGCGCATCGGCCCATCGACGGTCGCCGGACGCGGCGCATTTGCGCTCAAAGCGATCAACGAAGGCGACATCATCGAACGCTGCCCGGCGCTTGAAGTGAACGAAAAAGACATCGGCGGCGAACTCTACAACTACGTCTTTTACGGCAGCGACGAAACCCGACGGCTCGTCGCGATGGGCTACGGCATGATGTTCAACCACTCATCGACGCCCAACGTCGCCTACTACCGCGAAGACGGCCCCACCGGCACCGAGCTGGTGCTCTACGCCCTGCGCAACATCAGCGAAGGCGAAGAGATGTACTACAACTACGGCGACGAATGGTGGAACTCAAGAGGCGAAAAGGCAGATTTTTGACAGTTGACAGTTGACAGTTGACAGTTGACAGTTGACAGTTGACAGTTGACAGTTGACAGTTGACTATGGAAAAATGAATTCCTGAGCACAACGAATCAAGGATGGCCGCAAAAACACCTTTCGGGGTTCGGACTTTGCTCTTCCCAAACTATCAACTATCCATTATCAACTAATCAAACCCTTGCCGCCAGAATCCGCCGCATCGCCGCCGCATCGAGCGGAGCAGCGTTGCTCTTGCTTCGCGTTGCGGCGATGATCTCCTCGAAATCTTCGTCGCTCATCCCAAACTCGCCGAGACGAGGAAACGCGAACTGCTCCTGCCACGCTTCAAGCTTTGCGACAAGGTGCTCGCACGCTTCGGCTTCGCTCGAAAATGATTTGCCGGTGATGATTCTGGCCGCGTTGGCAAATTTGGACAGGCCGACTGAAGGCTCCCCTTTTGCCTGAAGCTGGCGAATGTTCTCGCGGGTGGCTTCGGCGAGCAGCGTGGCGCAGAGCGTGCCGTGCGGAATGTCGAACAAGCCCCCGACCGACGAGGCGAAGCCATGCACGATGCCGAGTCCGGCATTGGCAAGCGCGATACCAGACATCAGCGCCGCGTAGGCCATGTCGACGCGCACGGCAACCGAAGCCGCGCCGTCGCCGCTGGCAGCCTCGAACGAGCGGGCGAAGTGCTCCAGGCCGCTGCAACAGATCGCATCGGTGTAGGCGCTGGCGAAAGGCGAGAGGTAGGCTTCGAGCAACTGTGTGAAGGCGTCCATGCCGGTCGAAACCGTCACCTCGCGCGGCAGGCTCACCATCAGCTCTGGATCAATGATCGCCACGTCCGGAACGAATGCCGGATGGCGCAGCGAGCGCTTGAAGCCACCCGGCCCGACGCGACTGATGACCGAGTTGTTCGTCACTTCGCTGCCGGTGCCCGAGGTGGTCGGCACAGCGATGAACGGCACTTTGCGCCCGTCGTGCGGCAACACGCCCGGACGCCCTTCTATAAAGCGCTCGACCGGATGGTGCTGGAGCAGCATGGCCGAGATCGCCTTGCCCGCATCGAGCACGCTGCCGCCACCAATGGCGGCAACCGCATCGAACGGACACTTGCGCCCAAGCTCCACGGCATGGTCGATCAGCTCTGGCGACGGCTCGCCCGCGGCCTCCAGAAGTTCGACCTCGATCCCAGAGCGATGCAACGCTTTGATCAATCCCGAAGCTGACGGCGACCGCCGAAGCGTGCTCCGGCCAGTCACCAGCAGCAGATGGCGACCGTACGCCGAGACAAATGACGCCAGCAGTGAAAGCTTGCCAGCGCCAAAATGGATACGCGGCAACGGCAGAAGAGAAAAATCGAGGTGCTGCTCACTCGACATGGCTGTACCTCCCCTGTCGGATCAGCAGTTTGCCGCACTTCGGGCAGCGCGCCGTCCGGCATGGAACACCCTTCACCCACGGCTGTTGGTGGCCGCAGTGCAAGCAGACGCACGTCGCCTCCCCCTCAGCGGCCTCGTTCTGACAGGGCTGGTCGATGTTGCCGCCTTCAATGCAGATGGTCTTGCCGCCGACAAGCGCGTCAGCCACCTTTTTCCGTGCGGACTTGAGGATGCGACCAAAGGTCTGGCGAGAGACCTTCATCTTTTCAGCCGCATCGGCGTGATACATGTCCTCGAGATCGGCAAGCCGCAGGGACTCCACCTCATCGAGCGTCAGCACCACATTCTGCTGGCGCTCCGGGCGCACCCCCTCCGGCAAAAAGCAGGTCACTTTTGGAACATCTTCGACGGAACGGCAGCTGACAGGTCTGCCCGCACGCTGGTTTTTCATGATTCAGCGGGTATTGTTTAAAGCGAGAAAGCTGCACCGATACAGGAACCGGACAGCCTCTCTTGTGGAATATCAATCGTGAAGCTCACACTCAAAAGAGCTTCACTTGCGAGGAGAAAGAAATCAGCCCTCGACGGTCTCGGTTTTTACATCGAACGCTGGAGGATCGATGATGTGCTTCTTGACCGCGCAGAGGTTGGCTGCGTTAATCACCGCATCCTTGTACTTCTCGGGGAAGCTCGGCGGCAACTCGATGGTGAGGGTGATTTTGCCGATGCCACGACCGGTTGCCTTCATCTCATGGCTCTGCACAACCCGGATGCCATCGGTCGGAATCTCGCGGCTCTGGCAGAACGAATAGACGTAAATGCCTGCACAGGTGCCGATGGAGGCCAGGAACAGTGCAAACGGCTCGGGAGCCGAACCTTCGCCACCGCCGCGAACCGACTGGTCGGTCTTGATGGTAAATCCTTTAAACTCGGCGTTAACCTTTTTACCGCCGCCAAACGTCACGATCAGATCGCTGCTCATAAGTGTTGATGTCTTGAAACTTGGAATGAAAATTCAGTGCCGAAGTATAAGGATATAACGATTGATAACCAACGCCTCCCATCGGAAATGGACCTCACACCAGCCCCCCAAACGCTCCCTTCACCCACAGCGCCGCCACCAACCACACGGCAGTTTCCACCAGCTCGCTGCTTGCGCCGAGCACGTCGCCGGTGATGCCGCCGATCTTGCGTTGACTCAGCCAGCCGACGAAGAGCAGCGCTGCAAACGCGCCAGAAAGCAGGATCCCCGATGGCACGAGCTGCCCGCCCAGCAACGTGAACAGCAGCGCGACGCCGGAGATCGAGGCAACAAGCAAGTGCGGCCAGCCGGCATCCTGAACAAACGCCGTAGCCGTGCCCCCCTCACTGCGTGCATAGGGCATCCGCACGGCAAGCAACACTTGGGTTGTACGCGACAGGACAACACCGGCAGCGATCATGCCATACGCTCCGGGACGGGCCAGTTCGAGCAGGCAGACGAATTTGAAAAGCATGATGCCGATGAGCGCAAGCGCGCCAAAGGAGCCGACGTTGGGATCTTTCATGATGCGCAGCGCCGCATCTCTGTTGCGGCCACCGAAAAAGCCGTCGGCGAGATCAGCCAAGCCGTCGGCGTGCAGGCCTCGGGTCAGGATGACGTCGCCCAAGAGCGCGAGAACGGCGGCCAGCTCCGGCCATCCGACGAGCATTCCGACGCGGGCGAGCAGCGCGACGACAGCACCGATGACGAGACCGACAGCCGGGAACCAGTAAAGCGACGAGCTGAACCGCTCGGCGTCACGCCCCGGCACCGGCAGTGCGGTCAGCGTCCGGAGCGCTGTCACGAGTCCGCCCAGCATCTCAGGCAAACTTGTCGATGAATTTCTTCACCCCGGCAGCGAACGCTGCTGGCTGCTCCTCTTGTGGCAGGTGGGCACTGTCGGGAACGACGAAAAGCTCCGCGCCCGGCAGCTCTTTGGCCAGCCGATAGGTCTCTTCGGTTTTGACCGTCAGGTCGTGCTCGCCGGTCACCACGAGCGACGGTACCTTCAGCGAAACAAGGCGCTCGTCGAGATGGAGATGGTGCGTTTCGAGGAACAGCTCCCAGAAACCGCGCGACCAGTCACCAACCATAAAATCGTTTCTGAACGCGGCGAGCGTCTCGTCCGACAGTCGCGACTTGACGTGCCAGAATCCCCTGGTGTTCTTGTCGTACAGCTTCGCGATGATTGTCTTCATCAGCCGCGAAAAGACCGGCCTCATCGCCTTCATGAAAGGCTTTACGAACGACGGCACCTCGCTGGTGGCGTAGCCGCTGTAGATCATCGGGCTGACGAGCACCAGCCCCTGCACGCGCTTCGGATGCAGCATGGCGGTCAAGAGCGCCAGCGTACCGCCGGTGGAGTTGCCCACCAGCACCGCCTTGTCGAAGCCGAGCTTGTCCATCAGCGCGACGACAAGATCGCACTGCGCTTCGGGGCTGTAACGCACCTCGTTATCACGCTTCGGCACCGGACGCGAGGTGAGGCCGAATGCCGGACGGTCGAAGATAAGCACAGTCGCCCCTTCGGAGAGCGGCTTCGTGACGTCGTACCACGAGCGCATGCTCAGAAAGCTGCCGTGCAGAAGCACGACGAAAGGCGGCTTGCCGCTGCCGTAAAGTTTGTAGTGCACGCGGAAACCGTTGCAATCGACGAACTTGCTGTCGCTGTCGGCGCGCTGCCGCTGTATGTCGAGAAAAGAGTCCATGTTACTCAGTCGTTTTTGCCGGAAACTCCTGCCGAACTGAAGGTAGCCATTTCGTTGTAGATTTTCAGCGCCGCCTCGATCACCTGCATCGCCATCGCCGCTCCGGTGCCCTCGCCGAGCCGCAGGTCGAGGTCGAGAATCGGCCTCGCGCCGAGCTTCTGCATCACCGCGCGGTGGCCCTGCTCATTCGAGAGGTGGCTGAAAAAGAGATAGTCGCTCACCTTGCACGAGAGCTTGATGGCGCACACGGCCGCCGAGCTGGAGATGAAACCATCGACGACCACCGGCATCCCGACCGACGCCGCTCCTAGAATCAGGCCGCAGATGCCTGCAATCTCGAAGCCGCCCAGCGCGGCGAGCACTTCGAGCGGCGTCGCGAGGTTGGCGCGATTGACCTCGATCGCCTTTTCGATCACCGCGACTTTGTGATGGAGCCGCTCGTCGTCGATGCCCGTGCCGCGCCCGGTGATCGCCTCTACCGGCAGACCGAGCAGCGTGGCGTAGAGCGCCGTTGCAGGCGTCGTGTTGGCAATGCCCATCTCACCGGTAGCGAGCAATTCGTACCCCTGGTTCCGCGCCTCGATGGCCAGTTCCGCGCCCGCCATGATCGCCTGCAAGGTTTCATCGATACTCATCGCCGGGCCTTCGGTCATGTTCGCCGAGCCATACTTGACCTTACAGCGGCGCAGCATCGGATGCTCCGCAAAGTCGTGATTCACGCCCATATCGACCACTTCAAGGTCGGCCCCGGCATGGCGCGACAGCACATTGATAGCCGCCCCACCGCCAAGCATGTTGTACACCATCTGCGGCGTCACCTCGGCAGGAAACGCCGACACGCCCTCGGCGGCCACGCCATGATCACCCGCGAAGCAGAACACCTTCTTCTTTGAAAGCGACGGAGTGGTCGTTCCGATCGCGATACAATATTTCATTGCGATCTCTTCGAGCCGCCCAAGGCTCCCCTGCGGTTTGGTCAGATCATCGAGATGCTCATTGACAGCGGAGGTCAGGTTCATATCGACAGGCTTGATGGAAGCGAGAAGCTGCTGAAAACGGTCGGTCATGTGTGGTACTGATGATTAATTTGGTGATGAAAATTCTTGACAGTTCAATGCTGTCTCGGAAGAACATTTATTGTTGATGATCCAAACCCTTTTGCCTGTCATTCTGAACGAAGTGAAGAATCCAGTTTTTCCAGAAGAGTCTAATAACTGACTAAATTAAAAAGCGTTATGACAAATCTCTGGATTCTTCGCCCGACTACGTCGAACTCAGAATGACAGTGGACGGAAACAAATCGACGCTACTTTTTCAAAACAAGCGGCAGGCCGCTGCACAACAGATACGCCTGCGTAGCGCGTTCAGCCACCTTGCGATTGAGCGTCCCGGCAAGATCGCGAAACTCGCGAGCCATCGCGTTTTCCGGCACAATGCCCATGCCGACCTCATTGGAGACGAAGATGATATCGCACGGCGGATCACTCAAAACGTCGAGCAGCGCATCGATCCGCTCGTTAATCGCGGCTTCGTCGCCGAGATAGTGCATCATGTTGCCCAGCCACACGGTCAGGCAATCGACCAGTACCACCTCCGTGCCATCGGGCAGATTGCGCAGCGCCCGGTCGAGATAGACCGGCTCCTCGACGGTGGTGAATCGCTCCTCGCGCTCCTCCTTGTGCTTGTCGATGCGCCGCTGCATCTCACCATCGAACGCCTCGGCAGTCGCCAGAAAAACCCGACGCTCATACGTCTCAGCCAGCTTTAGCGCATAGCTGCTCTTCCCGCTCCGGGCTCCACCGGTTACGTAGATCACTTCAGGCATGGGTTCGATTGAATTACGTTTGATGAATCAGCGATGGTTCGGATCATGATGAAAATCGTTCAAGCGTTTCAACTGACGACAGGAAATCGGCCTCCGAAAAAATCTCCAGCGTGAACACCTTCGGCTCGCCCTCTGCTTTTCGCAGCGCTTCGACCACCAGATCGAGCGCTTCCGGATTCATGTACGCCAGCGAATTGTGGTCGCGCCCCTCCTTCGTGCCGTGCATGTGCAACACCCGCGCTCGCGACAGGTAGCGGTCGAGGTAGTCGGTGGTCGGAAAGCCGAAATACTCCAGATGACCCACGTCAAGCGTGACCGAGAAGCCGAACTGTTCGACGACCGGCCAGACGATCTCGAAGGGGTAGTTCAGGTTTTCGGCGCAGAACATCGAGGCCGGTTCGCCGCAGCCGTCGAGCAGCATCTTCGCTGAATCGGCAAGGTTATCAGCGAAACGTGCGCGCTCTTCGTCGGAAAATTCGTTGATGTCCACCCCCTTGCCCGCCTCGAAGTGCATCACGAAAGCGGACTTTGGCAGCTCGCGCGTCAACTCGATAATCCGGCGGCACTTGCCGACCGAACGCTCGCGCTCGGCTGGATCGTCGTTACCGAGATAGACGTCGAGCGGCAGGTGCACCGAGTAGGTGAGGTCGTGCTCTGCGGCCAGCGCGACAAGCTCCGCGATCACTTCCGGCGTCGGGAGGTTGCTGAATTCGTCGGACTCGAACAGCACCAGTTCGATGTCCTGCACCTTGCCCGCAAGGTAGCGCACGTTGGGCAGAATGTCGTCCGGGATGATGTACGAGCTGGTGCCGAGTCTGAACGGGTACTTCTTCATTTATCGTTGCGATTCCGGCCACGCCCGATTGAGCAGAGCCGTCAGTTCCTGGATTCCTTTCCACTCCGTCGCTCCGGCGTTGCGGAGTTTTGCTGACATCTCAGCGGCCTCCTTGCCCGGCGTGTAGTCGCGCTTGTCGAGTCCGGAGGCGATCCAGACCGGCTTGCCCGCGGCGAGCGCTTCGGCGGCGAGCCGGAGGTTCACCAGATTGCCGGGGCCGATGGGCACCGGGCCGATCACCACGCCGTCGGCTTGCGACACCATCGCGGCGGCCTGCCGGAAGGCTTCGTCACCGACCGCCGAGAAGGGCTGTTCGAGCACGCACGGAATGTCGAGCGCACGGGCAGCTTCGGCGTCAGAGTCAAGCCGGTTGAGCACGCCGGATGTCACCTCGAACCCCTCGATGGAGAGCCGCCGGAACAGCTCGATGCCGGAGCCGCCGCCGCAGATGACGTGCAGCCGCTTGCGCACTGCCGGTCTGCGCAGCATTTCGTCGAGCGCGCCGCTCACCACCGGATTGCCACTGAAGGGGTCGCGTCGCACGCGCAGTTCACAGTCATAGACGCGGCTCAGCAAGTCCGACTGCATCACCTCCTCCGGCGATCCGTTCTTCACCAGCCGCCCTTGCTGCACCAACATCAGCCGCCCGGCAACCTGCGCGGCGAGGTTGAGATCGTGGCTCACCAGCAGCACCGTGATCCTCTCCTCGCGATTGATGTTCATCAGGATACGGAGCACCTCCTGACTGTGGTTGATGTCGAGGTGCGCAATCGATTCATCGAGCATGATGATACGCGGCTCCTGCGCCAGAGCCATCGCGAGCGCCGTGCGCTGCTGCTCTCCGGCGCTCAGCTCGTTGAAGCGACGCTCCTTCATGTCGAACACGTTGGTGTAGATCATCGCCTTCTCGACGCTGTCGTAGTCTCGCCCCTCCAGCCCCGTCCAGCGCCCGCGCAGATTCCGGCCCAGCATCACGATTTCGCCCACAGTAAAGGCCATCGGCGAGTCGAGCTTCTGCGGCACCACGCCGATGAGCGAGGCGCGCTCGCGTGGCTTGAGCGACGAGACCTCGCGTCCGAACACCTCCACGCTGCCCTCTGACGCCTTGAGCAAGCCGGTGGCGGTTTTGAGCAAGGTGCTCTTGCCGGAACCGTTCGGGCCGATCAGCGAGACGAACTCCCCCTCGGCGATCCCGAAATCGACGCCGTGCAGTACCGTGCGCCCCTTGTACCCGGCGGTGACGCCCCGGAACGCAAGCGCGGAAGCTCCCAGCTCAGTCATTCCAGGCATACTTCATCCTTTTTCTGAGCACGATGAGGAAAAACGGACCACCCGCCAACGCCGTCACCACTCCAACGGGAATTTCGATGGGAGCCATAACGATACGGGCCAAAGCGTCGCAGAGCACGAGAAACGCCCCGCCGCCGAAGGCCGAGGCAGGCACCAGCCAGCGGTGGTCGGGGCCGAAGATCGCCCGCATGACGTGCGGCACGATGAGGCCGACAAAGCCGATCATGCCGCCCATCGAAACCGCCGTGGCCGCCAGCAGCGTGGCGAGCAGCAAGCTTGAAACGGTGACCGTCCCGGCGTTCAGCCCCTGATAGTGGGCCATTTCGCGGCCCAGCGTCAGCACGTTCAGCGCCGGTGCGAGCAGCCACAGCGCCACCGACGCACTCGCGATGAAGAGCAGCGCGACGAACTGGTCGCCCCACGAGGAGGGCTGGAGGTTGCCAAGCATCCACCACATCACGGTGTGCATCCCCTCGACGTTGGCCGTCGAGACGAGAAACATGATGACGCTCGAACAGATCGCGCTGACGATCACGCCGCTCAGGATCAGGCTGTACACCGACGGCATACCGCCGCCCTGACCCGCGATGGCGTAGACCGCGAAAAGCGTGACGACGGCAAAAAAGAACGCCGTCACCGGCAGCCCCGCCGCGCCAAGGATTCCGCCGCCGACAAGGATGCTCAAGGCCGCGCCAAGCCCCGCGCCGCCGCTCACGCCGAGCACATACGGTTCGGCCAGCGGGTTGCGCAGAATCGCCTGAAACACCGTGCCGGAGGTCGAAAGTGCCGCGCCGATAAGCATCCCCATCACGAAGCGCCCGAGCCGCAAATCGATAATCGCCCGTCCGGAGATGGAGGACGTGTCGGGCAGGCCGACGCCGGACGGACCGAGCAGCAGCGACAGACCGAGCAGCGCCGGAATGGCCGCCGCCAGCAGCAGCGCCCGTCGGCGATTCACCGGCGAACCCTGGACGATCATCGGGCGGCAGCCGTCACCCCCTTTTCTGTTACGCGACGCGCCCAGACTCACTCCTCCACGCCAGCCTGCGACAGCAATCCCTGCTCGTAACCGTGCTTGACCATCTTCATCTCGGTCACGGTGTCAGCCACGTCGATCAGCTCCTGCGGCGCGTTGCGGCCCGTCAGCACGATAATCTTGTCATCGGCATCGATGATCGCCTTGATGAGTGGCTCCAGCGGGATGACCTCTTTCGAGGCCGCGTAGCAAACCTCGTCGAGCAGCACGAAGTCGAACTCGTCCGAAGCCAGCGCGTCGATGGCCTCTTCGAATCCAAACTCCGCTGCCTTGAGATGCTTCTCCATCATGGGGCTTTCAGGATCGGTCGGCAGAAATCCCTTGCCGTAATGATCCCACTCGACCTCCTCGAAGCGAGTAAAAAACAACACCTCGCCGACGCCTTCCTGCGCCTTGACGAACTGGATGACCCGCACTTTCATGCCGTGGCCGATTGCGCGAGCAAGCATACCGAACGCCGCCGTGCTCTTGCCCTTGCCGTTACCTGTAAAAAGAAGAACCCGTTTCTGTGACATAATTTGATTACGATAATAAGAGCTTATTGAGAACAAAAAGCAGACCCGAACCGACGACGAGGAAAAGCGCCGATGCAGCATACATCAGCCGCATGGCGCGGGTGATCGTGCCGGCATCCATAGCCCCGCCAGCGAGGCCGAGCGTGGGCACGGTTTTGGTGACGCCGCCGTAACAGCGCTCCCCACCGAGCCTGACGCCGAGCGCTCCGGCAAAGGCCGCTTCGGGATAGCCCGCGTTGGGACTTTCGTGCCGCCGCGCGCCCGCCTTGACCGAGCGAAACGCGCCCACCGGATCGAGCCGTAAAATAAATGCCGCAACCGCAACAGCCAAAACCGTCAGGCGCGACGGCAGGTAATTGAGCAGATCGTCGAATCGCGCCGAAGCCCAGCCGAACTCCCGGTAACGCTCGTTGCGGTAGCCGAACATCGAGTCGAGCGTGTTCGAAGCTTTGTAGAGCCAGGCGCCGGGCGGGCCGAAGAGCAAGCCGTAGAAGAGCGGAGCGGTCACGCCGTCCGAGCTGCTCTCGGCGACGCTCTCCACGGTGGCCCTCGCCACCCCCTCTTCGTCAAGCAAGTCGGTGTCGCGCCCCACAATCATGCCCACCCTTTTGCGGGCCAGCGCCAGATCGCCTGCACGAAGCGCATCCCGCACCGCCGCAGCGTGATCGTAGAGATCACGAGGAGCGATGGAAAAATAAAAGAGTAGCACCGAAACCACGACACCAGCCACCGGATGCAGCAAAAACGCCGCCACCATCAGCGCCAGCACCGTCACAACCGTGCTCGTGATGACCATCGCCGCAGTGAGCGCTCCGGCCAGCCGCAACGGCAAAAAGGTCATGGAACGAAACAGCGCCTCGGTGCTGGAGGCAAGCTTGCCGAGCAACCGGACAGGATGGGGAAACCACTGCGGATCACCGAGCAGAAGGTCGAGCAGAAAGGCCATCGGCAGAAGAAGAAAGGTCATCGCACCGCCTCCCGGACGGCAGATTTTGCGAATTCCGATGCTGCGGCGAAGTCGTTCAGCGCTGCAATGAGACGCCGGTTCTCGTCGCGCGTGCGAATACAGAAGCGAAAAAAGGTCGCTGGAATCGACTCGAAATTGGTGCAGTCGCGCACCAGAATACCGCGCTCGGCGAGAAAACCAAGCAGCTGGTCGAGCTTGATTCCGTCAGCAACGGATGCAAAAAAGAAGTTGGCCGCACCGCCGTAGAGTGTGATCGCCGGGTTATCCGCCAAGCCTTCGGAGAACTGGCGGCGTCCGTCAGCAACAATGCTGCGCACCCGCTCCTCGAACTCGCCGCAGTCGAGCAGAAGCGTGGCGGCTCGTTCGGCGATGGTGTTGACAGTCCAAGGCTCCTTGTGGCCGAACAGGCGACGGATCATCGAGGGATGACCGATCACCCCGCCGAGACGCAGCCCTGCGATAGCATAGAACTTGGTGAGCGAATGCACCACGGCGATATTCCGAAACGCGCGAATTTCAGACATCAGCGAATTGGTCGGGAACTCGTCAGTAAACTGGATAAAGGCCTCGTCGATGATGAAGCTCTTGTCGGGAAAACGGCAGGCGAGCGCCAGAATCAGCTCCTTCGGAATCAGCGTGCCAGTGGGATTGTTCGGGCTGCCAGCCATTAGCGCGTCACACCCTTCGAGCGCCGAGGTGACCGTGTCGATGTCGGGAAACGCGAAGCCAGTCGAGGGATCGAGGGGCAACGGCACCACATCCGCACCCGCCACGCGACAGGCCCGTCCGTAGTCGAAAAAGCTTGGTTGCGGCACCAGCACGCGCTTCAGACCGAGCGCGCGAGGAATCAGATAGAGGCCCTCGATTGCGCCATTCGTGGCCAACACGCACTGCCGTTCGATTCCGAAGCGCGACGCATAAAATTCGCGCACGCCGCGTCCGTCCATCGAGGGGTAGGGGGCGATATCGATGGTAGAGGCGAACAGCGATTCCGGATTTATCGGGGATTCAACTGGCGCGAGGTTAACGCTAAAATCGAGCGACACGGCGCTCGTAAGGCTCTCGCCCGAGCGGTCGCCGTGGCGATGCGCAAGCAGATGATCGTAGTTCATAACATGTTCTCCTCTTTGACGGAAAGACCGGCAAGCTCAAACAGCTTTTCGAGATTAAGATTTTCCGAAAAATGGGCCGCGAGCAGCTCGAACGGATCGTCTGTGGACGCACCGGCGGGCAGTTCATAATTCTCGTCGAGCATCCGCAGGAACCAGGTGCGGAGCTCCGGCTTGTCGAAAAAGCCGTGGAAGTAAGTGCCCATCACCCGCCCCTCCGCGTTCCGTGCTCCATCGAAATCCTCAGACGCGACGCCGTTGCGCTCCGACACCTCGATGAGCGGCGACGCGCCCGGCTCGATTTCCGTCCGACCCATGTGAATCTCGTAGCCGCCGACAGAACAGGACGAACCGGCGAGGGTGCCAACGCTGTTGCTCAGCACCTTCTCAAGTTCGAGCACCGTGTTGACCGGCAGCAATCCCAGCCCCGCGCTTTCGCCTGGCGCACCCTCAACGCCGTGCGGATCGGCGATGGAGCCGCCGAGCATCTGATAGCCGCCGCAGAGGCCGACGATGATGCCGCCGCGTTTGCGAAATTTCTCGATCTCGTCGCGCCACCCCATTGTTTCGAGCCAGGCCAGGTCACCGCGCACGTTCTTCGAGCCGGGCAAAATCAGCGCCTTGTATGCTCCGAGCGGCTTCGGGCGATGCAGGTAATGCAGCTCCACGGACGGGTCGCGCTCCAGCGGCGCGAGGTCGGTGAAGTTGGAGATATGCGGAAAGTAGATCGCCGCGATGCCGATTTTGTCCGCCGCCGGTTCGTGCTTCGGATCAACCACTGAAGAAAGCGGCACGGCGTCCTCGGCGTCGATGGCGAGCGCCTTGACCCACGGCAGCACGCCGAGCACCGGCACACCGGTCATCGATTCGAGCATTCGCACCCCCTCGTCGAACAGCGATTTATCGCCCCGGAAGCGGTTGATAATAACCCCCTTGACCAGCTCGCGATCCTCCGGCGGAATCACCGCCAGCGTCCCCGCCACCTGCGCGAACACGCCGCCGCGGTCGATGTCAGCAACGAGGATGACCGAAGCGCCTGCACGACGTGCGGTTTTGAAATTGACGAAATCGCGCTGGTAGAGATTCATCTCCGCGCACGATCCCGCCCCCTCGATGACGAGCAATTCGTGCCGCGCCTTCAGCCGGTCAAGGCTCTCGAAGGCCGCTTCCGCCCAGCGCCGCGTATCGCCGAAATATTCGCGCGCGCTCTTGTCGGCGCACACTTTCCCTTGCAGCACGACCTGCGCGCCAGTGTCGGTGTTGGGCTTGAGCAGCACCGGGTTCATATCGGCATGGGGCGCCACCCGCGCGGCGTTGGCCTGCACGATCTGCGCCCGTCCCATCTCGAAACCGTCCGGCGTCACGCCCGAATTGTTCGACATGTTCTGCGCCTTGTAGGGCGCAACGTCGAAGCCCGCGTTGCTGAAAATGCGGCACAGCGCCGTAGCCACGATGCTCTTGCCTACGTCGGAGGCAGTGCCGAGAATGGCGATGTTGGTCATGGGCGTTGCGTAATTGCTTCTGCCTTACTGATGGTCATTTCGTCCTCCCATGCTGTTTACCGAATTGTCGCTGCAACTCCTCGATGCCCGAAAGGAGTCTCGGGAAAGCTGAGGTAAAATTGGCCCCGTTCAACTGCACCACCTGGTAGTTGCCGGTGCCGATGTCGACAGGGCACGAATGGGCATCATCCTTGAGCACAAAAATGATCTCCGGCTTTGTTCGGCGCACCAGATCGGCAACCGTTGCCACCGGCGCCCCCGGCCTGAGGTGACGGATCGTCGGATAATCTTCGACGACACTGAAACCTGCCGTAGCGAAAAGATCATGAAGATAAGTCTTTACGCCGAAAGAAAAAGGCGTCCCTTTGCAACTCGAAAGAATCAGCACCCGACGCCCAAGCCCATTGACCTGAGCCGCAGCCTCGCGCCACCGCCGGTCGAATGCGGCAGCTTTCGCTTCGCCATTCTCGACGCCGAGCGTCTTACAAATGGTGCGGATGTTTTCGGTAACCTCATTCATGTTCTGGAAACCATGCAGCACGACACACTCGGCGCCTTTCGGTGTCACTTGTTTGAGCACCTCCTCGCTCGTCCAGTCCGACGCGAACAGATAATCGGGATGAAGCGCAGCAATTGCCTTCTTATCGGGATCCATGATGCCACCGGTTTTCGACCTGTCGAGATCGTCATACCGGCTCACGCCAACAATCCGGTCACCGAGGCCAAGATACATCAGCGTTTCGGTAATGTAAGGCGACTGGCTCACAATCCGCTCCACCGCCCCGGCTGCCCCCGCCGTAAGCAGAAGCAGCACGATGAGAATGAATGCTCTCATGATTGATGACGGAGTACCTGGTTCACAGCGTCACCTTCACACCTGCGTAAGCGGACCTGCCGGGCGTTGCGTAGCGCCAAGCCTCCTCATAGTACTCGTCGAAGAGGTTGTCAATACGTCCGTACAGTTCGACGTTATCGCTCACCTTGTATGATCCGGAAACGTTGACCAGGAAATAGCTTTCAAGCTTGTTGGTTACGACACAATCATCATTTTTGGCGCCAGAGTCCAAACGTGATCCAACCCACTGCAGATTTGTGTTCAGAGAAACTTTCTTTGACGCCTTCCATGTTGCCGCAAGCCCGCCTTTGTGGCGAGGACGACGTTTAAGGCTCTCACCGTCAGGCTCTTTCGTGTAGGTATAGGTGTAGTTCACGGATAAGAACAGCGCATCCGACGGACGCCACTCGGCAAAGCTCTCCAGACCGTACGTTTTGGTCTTGCCCTCGACCTGGGCGTATTTCCAGGTGGACATGTCAAAGGCAATACGGTCGTCATAGTCTGTCCTGAACCAGGTACTGCCAATCGTGAAGTTATCAGCAAGCTTCTGCTCGAACCCGGCATCCCACCCTTCGCTGGTTTCAGCGCTGAGCGTTTCATTGCCGTAGGGCGAGTAGAGCTCATAAAGCGAAGGAGCCCTGAAACCGGTGGCGTAGCTGCATTTTAGAGTGGTGCTCCCAAAGGTATAGGAAGGCGCGACACGCCAGGTCGTTTTGCTGCCGAACTTCTGGTTGTCCTCGTAGCGAATGCCCTGCACCAGGCGCAAACCGCCGATACGCCACTGATCCTCAACGAAAATGCCGGTCGTGCCCATGCTCTTGTCGAGGCTGGAAGCGTACATACCGAAGCTCTCGTTCTGCATGCTCTCTTCACGGGAATTGATTCCCACGCTGACCGTATTGTTGTCGGCAAGAGCGTAGTCGCCCTGCCAGCCGATCTCGTAGAGATAACCATCGTAGGTGCTGCTCAGCCCGTCAATAGTGAAATATCTCCTGTTCTGGTCGCTGACGTTGTAATAAAGAGTGCTCAAGAGCGGCTGATAATTCATTTTCAACGCAACCCGGCCACTGAACAACGACGACTCCTGCTTGTTTCCGATGACATCTGTACCGGGGCCGTCGTACTCATACTCCGCATCGGTATATCTGAGGGAGGTCTCGAGCGTCACATTTTTATTGAGTTTCAGACCGAAATTGCCGGACAGCGTAGAGTTCTCATATCCATCCTTCTCGAAGCTGTTGTCATCGGGGTTGATGCATTTGTTGCGCTCATCGGTTGTTGAAAAGCCGTCCGTTTTCGTCCGCGAAGCGCTGATCGAGTAATCGATCAGATCACTGCTACCGTTTGCGCCAACGTACGCATTCCAGGTCGAGTAGGAGCCGCCCTCAGCTCCGGCATACACTGATGGCTTTGCGCCACCTTTTTTCGTGATGATGTTGATGACACCGGCCGAAGCTCCCGAACCATACAACATGCTTGCGGGCCCTCGAACGATCTCAATGCGCTCGATATTGTCGGTGGTGATTTTCGAGATATCCGCCGCCATCGTGCCGTCCGACGGGTCGTTGATCGGCACGCCGTCGATCAGCACAAGCGTGTACTTTGCATCGGCTCCCCGGAGGAAGATGCTCGTGGTCGAACCTGGGCCACCATTGGATACGATATCGATACCGGGTTGGCCCTTGATGACCTCTTCTACACTGGTCTGCCCCGACTCTTCAATCTCTTTGGAGGTGATTACCGTCACCGAACTGCCACCAGCATCGGCAACAGAATTGAGCGTTTTGGTGGCCGAGACGACGACCTCCTGACCGACATAGTCGTTTGAAGCCACTTCAGCCCGAAGACCGGAGTTGCAGAGCATGGCAGCCATCAGAATGGCAAGCGAACGTTTGTTCATGGTGTTGTCCTGTGTTGAATTGAGTTACTGAAGCTTCAACAGACAGGGGTTGAGGAAAAGGACTGAACCGGTACCGGAAAACAGCAGGAATCGAACGGGTTGACGAAAGGGGCGCTCAGCGAGAGAGCATGGAGTCTGAAAACGATGCTGTTGGTTTTCGGATAAACCGGAAGTGCTTTGCCTGACTATAACCCGTAGTCTTGTTACCAAGCAAAGAGTAACTGGCAGGTCTCCTGACTTTGGCGGCTCAAGCGGTGCGGCCTTCCCGCCTGCTCCGTGGAGGAGCCTGGCAGTGACGCGCACCAGCTACAGCTTCAGAACATGGGGCCATGTCCGTCCGCGGCAGCTTGCCGTTGTACAGTTGCGGGTACAGTGTACGAATCTCACGTACTTCCCTATTCTCCGGCTTTAAAACCGGCACCAGCTATCATGCGAAAGAACATTAATCTTTGTGAGAGGAATTTAGCATTTTCCCCCTCAATTGCAAGCGGCTCACCCCTTGCCCTCGTCAGCCGTGCGAAGGATCGTGCGGGCCATCGACATCGCCTGATGGTGCAGCACCTCAAGCGCCCGGAGCAGCTCCATGTGCAGGTCGTGCGTTTTTCCCGACTCGGGGCGACTCTTGATGCGCCGCAGGTGGGTGAAACCGAGTTCGAGGAAGATCCGTTCGAACGACTTGCCCTCGTCCAGCACCGCCGATGCCCGCTGCGGACTCATCTCCGAAATGGCCAGATTCATAGCCGCAATCTCGCGGCACACCTGCGTATGCAGCCGCCCGATCTCCTCCTTACCCTCCTCGGTCAGCTCATTCCTGATGCCGCTGATCGGAAAGTCGGCCAGCAAAGTCTCGACCACATCGCCCGCCGATTCGAGGTCTTTGGCCAGCGCCATCAAAGCCGCGGCTTGCCGAAGGAGCGGCTCACCCGTCGCCTCCTGCATGATGCGGATCAGATAAGCAGTCACCTTGCGCTCCAGAAAATCGAGCTTCTCCTCGCGCATCATCAACCCCTCGCTCACCTGCAAGCGCTTGTAGATAATATCCCGACCATTCCCGGTGCCGAGGAACGGTTCGGGCAGCGCTCGCGACATGCGCCCGAGAATCTTGTTCATGCGGGCAATCTCCTGACGAGCCAGCCCGACCGCCACCTCCGGCGTGGCGAGCGCGGAGTCTTTCAGGTGCCATACGGCCGGAATGCGCCCGGTCTCCTCCGGATCGTCGGGCAGAAGCCTGGTGAGAAAACGCCCGTACAGCGGCAGGAACGGCAGAAACACGATCGCCATGAAGACGTTGGAAACGGTATGGGCATTGGCGATCTGGCGCGGCAGCCCCCCCGCTGCATCGGATGGAGAAATCGCACGGATCAGGTCGAGATAGGGCGACAGAAAGATGACGAAAACAACGACGTAAGCAACGTTGAAAATGAGCTGTGCAAGGAACACCCGCCGCGCCGCGCGCATGCTTCCGGCGCTGCCGATGGCCGCCGTGATGCAGGTGCCGACATTGGCCCCGAACATCAGCGGCACGGCGATTTCAAGGGTGATCGTCCCCTGCTGTGCCATGGTGATGACGATGGCGATGAACGCCCCGCTACTCTGGATGATGGCGGTCATGATCGCCCCGGCCAGCACGCAGAGGATGGGATTTTCAAGCGTGGTCAGAATCGAGAGGAACTGCTCGCTGGTGCGAAGCGGCGCGACCGCCATCCCCATCAGTTTGAGGCCGAAGAAGAGCAAGCCAAGCCCGGCCAGCACCTCGCCGAACAACGCTACGCCACGTTTCCGCCTGACAAGCGAGAGGAAAAAGCCGACCGCAAACATCGGCAAGCCCAGCTCGCCCGGCGAAAAAGCGATGAGCTGCGCCATCGTCGTGGTGCCGATCTCCGCGCCGAGCACCACGCCGAGCGACTGCGTAAAGGTGAGAATCTGCGACTGCACGAGCCCGATGAGCGTCAGCATCACCATGCTGCTCGACTGCACGGCAATCGTCGCCACCGCGCCCGAAAGCAGCGCAGAAAGCGAGTTCCCGGTAATCGAGGAGAGCCACCCTGCAATCTTGCCGCTCGACGCTTTCCGAAGCCCCGCATTGAGCGACTTCATGCCCAGCAGAAACACCGCCAGACCTCCCGCGAACAGGAGAAAATTGGAGAGTACGGATTGTGACTCCATCACTTCGGTTGTCTGATGTTACTCCTTTTCAGGAGGCATGGCCCCCAAAATCTCCGACACCTTGCGCCGCCGGAACTCGAACACCTCGTCGAGCCGCCGCCCCACGATCAGCGCCTCGACCACCTCACCGAAAAGATCGAGCGGCAGCGCATACTCCACGATGTCGGTCATCTCCGTCCCGCCCTCGATTTCGCGAAAAAGGTGGCGATGATACCAGTGCTCGTACGGCCCTGCAAGCTGCCGATCCGCAAAGAAATCGGGCTTCGAGACCGTCATAATCTCGGTCGTCCAACGCACGGGAATCATCATGAAGGGATAGAGCACGAAGTTCAGCTTCATGCCTTCATAGATTGCGGTTCCCGCATTGCCGCCCTCGGCCTTCAGCATCATTTCGGGCGGAGTGATTCGGGCAAGATTACCCGGTTGTGAGAAAAAGTCCCACGCTTGTTCTATCGGCACAGGCAACCGCTGTACCCAGGTCTTTGTATGCGTACTCATTCAGTTCGTTACATCTCAGTTTCGTTCACCGGCACTGACCGGCTCTTTTTTTGTAACGACATGAGAGGGTAAAAGTATCCCATCAGCGCATTTCCGGTCGATTTTTGATGTTGTCGATGATCGGGTGTTGCCGCAAATGCTTATGCGCGGCAGACGGGGGTTTTGTGATGGCGATGTGCAGGACTTTGCTTATGATTTACTTGTTGATTGCTGGAAAGTGACATAGGCGTAAGCCTGTAAAAAAGGATTACAGGCACCATGTATGAACAAGTTTAATCATATCACAAGGAGCCCCCCAATGGATCCAATATCTCTCGCAGGTGCATATCAAGGCCTGAAAGCAGCCAAGGATATTCTGACTACACTATTCGATGCCAAGGTTGATGCAGAGGCTAAACCCAAGATTCTTGAGGCACAGGGAAAGCTCGGCGAGGTACAAGATGCCCTATTTGTGTTGAGGGAACACCTATCAGAACTCCAACAGGAGCGAGACGACTTGAAGGCCAAGTTGGCGAATGCTGAGGCATGGCAGACACAGGCAGATCAATACGAACTCACGACTACGCCAGGAACGGCTGTTGTTTACAAGTTCAAGGGGCAACCAGATCACTACGCTTGTCCCAGTTGCTTCAACAAGCGTGAGGTCCATATACTCCAAGACAACAAAGTGATGGATGGAAGTTATCGCTGTACAGGGTGTGGAGCCAACTATCCAGTGAAACCGCCGACCCCATTCAAGCCACCAACAATTAGATGGTAATGGTGATGTTAAGCCCGCATTATTAAAGGTAGTCTTATCCGCCCTTTCCTAGTCCGCGCCACCACCCGCGAAAACCACTTGACCTAACAAACCCTCTGCACTATCTTGCGGGTGATTTTTCGTGAGTGCATCAAATCTTCAACACCCCTGCTCATGCCAAAAGCTACCGTCGGAGCCATCATCCACCCCTCGGAAAGCGAGCGCTCGACTATCCTGCTCACCAGGCGCAACGTCAATCCTTTCAAGGAGTTCTGGTGCCTCCCCGGTGGGCATATCGACGATTACGAACCCGTCGAACAGGCCATCATCCGCGAGGTGAAGGAGGAGACGAACCTCGACTTTGCACCGGAAACGTTCGTCGGCTGGTTCGAGGAGATATTCCCGGAGCACAACTTCCACGCCGTGGCGCTGGTGTTTGCCGGAACCGGATCGGGCACGTTGCAGCAGCAGCCCGACGAAGTGTCCGACATGGCGTGGTTTTCGCTCGACGAAGCGCTTTCGATGCAACTCGCTTTCACCCATAACCTTGTCCTGCAACAGTATGCCCGCTCGCTCACGCCGTAATCTGACTCCCCTTTTCATCCTCCTCGCGCTCTGTCTGCACACGCTGGCGGGATGCTCGAAACCGCAGGCCGCCGACAATGCGGAGAAAGCGGTGGCGGAAGTTCCGCAGCGCATCGTCAGCCTCGCGCCGAGCCTGACCGAGATGCTTTACGCTATCGGCGCGGGGCCGCAGCTCGTGGGCCGCACCAGCGCGTGCGACTGGCCCGCCGAAGCTGAAAAGGTGGCGGTGGTCGGTTCGTTCGGACGCCCGTCACTGGAGGTGCTCGCGTCGATGAATCCCGATCTGGTGCTCGATGTCGATCTCGACGACATACAGGTCGCTGAAAAAATGGCCGACATGAACATCCGCCGAGAGCATATCCGCTGCCAGGATCCCGAGGAGCTGCCCGCCGCGCTCCGCAAGCTTGGCGTACTCACCGGCCACGTCCGGCAGGCAGACAGCCTCGCGACGGTGATCGAGCAAGGGCTGGCGAAGTATCGCAAAGAGGCCGATGCGAAGCAGCACAAAACCCGCATCTACCTTGAAATCTGGAACGATCCGCTATGGACGGGCGGCCACGACAGCTTCGTGTCGCGCCTGATCGGCTACGCGGGCGGCCACAACATTGGCGACGAGGTGGAGAAGGAGTATTTTCAGGTTTCGCCGGAGTGGGTAATACGCCAGAACCCTGACGTAATCGCCTGCATGTACATGGCCAAGGAGGTTCCTGCCGCCGACAAGGTAAAAGGGCGACCGGGCTGGCAGGGCATCAGCGCCGCGCGTAACGACCGGGTGTACGACAAGTTCGACAACCGCCTCTACCTGCGCCCCGGCCCGCGCATCCTCGAAGGGATCGCCGGAATGAAAAAGCTGATCGAGAGCAATGAAAAGTAAAAGTGACGCTGAAACGGGCGCGCGCCTGAGCCGCGGATTCCTGATCGCCGCGCCGTCGAGCGGCTCCGGCAAAACCACCATCACCCTCGGCCTGCTGCGCCTCTTCGCGCGGCGCGGCATGGCCGTACAGCCCTTCAAGTGCGGGCCGGACTACCTCGACACCATGCTGCACGCAATGGCCGCTTCGACCGGCGAGGCGTCGCGACCGGGGCTGAACCTCGATACCTTCATGGCCTCGAAAGAGCACGTGCGTTCGCTCTTCGCCCGCCACGCGGCATCGGCAGACATCTCGGTGGTCGAGGGGGTGATGGGCCTCTTCGACGGAGCCGAGCGCGCGCAAGGCAGCAGCGCCGAGATCGCCGCATTGCTAGGGCTACCGGTCATCATGGTGATCGACGGCTCGAAGATGGCCTACTCCGCAGCGCCGATTCTATACGGCTTCAAGCACTTCGATCCGACAGTGAAGGTCGCGGGCGTGATCTTCAACCGCGTCGGAAGCCCGTCGCACTATAGCTACCTCGAAGCCGCCGCGAAGGACGTCGGCGTCGAGCCGCTCGGCTACCTGCCGCGCAACAGCGACATCACCATCAACGAACGCCACCTCGGCCTCAACACCTCGGCGGACTACGACCGCGAAACCCTCATCAACGCGATGGCCGACCACGTTGAACAAACGGTCAACATCGAACGGCTGCTCGACGTGGTGCGGATCGAACTGCCGGAAGTCGAGCCGATCCGTCCGGTGGCGAAAAAGTCGGGCAAGATGATCGCCGTGGCGCGGGACGAAGCGTTCAACTTCATCTACCACGCCAACATCGAGGCGCTCAAAAGGTACGGCCAGGTGCGCTTCTTCAGCCCGATCCACGACCGCGAACTTCCAGAAGCCGACCTCGTCTACCTCGCCGGAGGCTACCCGGAGCTGCACGCCGAAGCGCTTGCCGCGAACGCCGACATGCGCAACGCCATCGCTGAATGGTGCCGTAACGGAGGCGCAACCTACGCTGAATGCGGTGGTCTGATGTACCTCGGCCAGACGCTCACCCTCGCCAACGGGGCGACCCACCCGATGTGCGGCGTGCTCGACCTCGACACCACCATGCAGGAGGCTCGCCTCACCCTCGGCTATCGCAAGGTTTATCCGGCGGGCACGGACGGCGTCGAGCTGCGTGGCCACGAATTCCACTACTCCCGCATCTCGCGGCAGGGCGAAATCGACAGCGTCGCCGAAATCCGCAACGCCCGCGACCAAGAGGTTCCAACCAGCCTTTTCCGTGTCGGGAGCACCATCGCCTCCTACCTGCACCTCTACTGGGGCGAGCGCGACCATCTCGCCAACTGGTTCCCCGTGCTGAAGCAACAATGATCTTGACTGAAACAAAAACAACCCGCCGGTACATCATAACCGGCGGGCCGGGAAGTGGCAAAAGCACGCTTATCGAAGCGCTCGAACAGCGCGGTCACCGCTGCTATCCGGAGGTCTCGCGCGAGCTGATCCGTCGCGAAGCCCAACGCCCGAACGGCGTCCTGCCCTGGAACGACCTCGAAGCCTTCGCCCGCCTCGCCTTCGACGAAATGCTCCGCCAGCACGACCACGCGCACGAAGTCGGCAAAGTCTGCTTCTACGACCGCGCCCTCCCCGACATTTTCGGCTACCTCCAACGTAGTGGATTCGATATTCCTGAAGAGTATCTGACAATTCACAGCAGATGCCGCTACGAGCGCACGGTCTTTATCCTCCCTCCATGGCCCGAAATCTACATCAACGACGACGAACGCCCCCAAAGCCTCGCCGAAGCCAAAGCGCTTCACGACGCCATCCGCACAGCATACGGATCGCTGGGATACGAACTCATCGAAGTACCGAAAGTACCGGTCGATGAACGCTATGCGTTTGTGCTTGAGAATTTGTGAGGGGAAAAAACAGAAAAGGCGGGTTCGTCCGCTGTCAAAGGCTCACCTCATCACACTACCAGCTGCCTGACGCACCACCACCGCCTGACGATCCGCCACCCCCTGAAAAGCCTGAACCACCGGACGACCACGACGAACCGGAACCTCCAGAGCGAATCACCATGCCTCCGATTGAAGCCTGCCCTTTGGTACGCAGATCTTTCTGTGTCTTTTGATACCAGTCGCTGTTTTTTATGAACACTTTTGCTGCCGGAAAACCAATCAGATAGGTGACCAAACAATACAATGCGCCATCCGGGCCAAGCACGACCATGGGAAAAACCGCCCAGAACGGGATCAGGAAAAAGTATAAGAACCATCCGAAACCCGGCGTCAGGATACCTATCGCTGTGAACAGCCCGATGATTCCGAAAACAAACGCGCCAATAAGAATGCGCTCCGTTATCGAAAGATCTGGCCCCTCCATTTTGAAGAATTTCGACTTGCTCACCGAGCCGCTATTGGCCACCATCTCCGGTAAAGTGCCTCCCTCAAGTACCTCAATCACGGCCCTCGCACCATCGGCGATACCGCCGTCAAAGTCTCCGTTCCTGAATTTTGGAGCCATAACGTTCTGAATAATCCGACCCGCCGTTGCATCGGTGAGCGCTCCCTCAAGACCGTACCCCACTTCGATGCGCATCCGCCGGTCGTTTGGCACGACGACGATCAAAACGCCGTTATCCTTGCCTTTCTGGCCGAGTTTCCATGTTTCGAAAACCCTGACGGCGTAATCTTCAATGCTCTCCCCGTCAAGCGTAGGAATCGTCAGGACGGCAATCTGGTTGCCTGTGCGCTGTTCATGCGCTTTCAGGCTCTCCGACAATGACCTTTTCACCTCAGGGGAAAGAAGCTGCGCGTTGTCCGTAACCCTTCCGGTCAGGTACGGAACCTCAGCGCCAAAAAGTGCTGAGCTGACAAACAGCACGATCGGGAGTAACAGGAAAATCGCTCGTCGCATCATACTCCCACCTCCTCAATAATGTCGTTGGGCAATTCGTCCTTGTGGAGGTCAGGCGAAGTTGTGGTGAGTACGCGGGACAGATAGTCCAGACTGGCATCGAAGGCTGCGGCGATTTGTTTGCGTTTCAGCAACGGGGTCATTGCTGCGAGCATGTTGCTCACATCATCCTCCGTTAAACGCTCGCGGAGCCCCTTGTCCGGCAAAAAGACAACCCGATGCTCGAACAAGCTGACCAGCAGCAGAATGCCGGTTCTCTGCCGGGTGGCAAACAGCTCGCGCTCCAGGAACAGTGCTTTGGCATACTGCTGCACCTCCACTTCAGCGCGATAGTCGGGCAAGAACAATTTCGCAAATCGCGGCATCATGACTGTCAACAACGCCAACAGGGCGCCACAAGCCAGTATGCCCACCACCACGATCAGCGCGGATGCATCCGGATACCAGTCATGGAGCCTCCTGTGCAGCAGAAGCAGGATCAATCCGGCGACAGACGCACCCAAAGCGAAAGCTTTCCATAGCAGCTCTGCATACGCGTCGCTACGCTGGATAACGCTCAATACAATCTGGGTTCCGGTGCGCATTTCCGTTTCAGCTACGCGCAGATCAAGGCGACGGCGTTCATGCTCTGATAACGTTGGTTTCATTGAAAATCCTCGTGTCCAGAGGTTTTTCTATTTGATGACCGACAGCCGGCGCCGACACCATCCATCAGTTATACCTCCAGGCCGGAAAAGTGGTCAGCGTGTTCCCGGCAAAGGCAACGCTGTCGTTACCTGCGCAGCGCTGGCAGACGGCGCATGACGTGAGTTCAGAAAGGGCATCACTCCAGTCATCGTCCTGATGAAACGGCTGCGAAACCCCCTCTTGCTGAGCGGAGAAAAGCTCATAAGCGTTCGTGGGAAACGATACCGCCCGCATCGGCACAACGAACGGCAGCCGGAACGGATCGTGGAAAAAACCGGGGATGAAGCGGTTGAGAAGCGCCTGGAACAACCGATTGCGGACTGCCCTGAATGAGCTACGCAGCCAACCTGCCCAAGCAAATGGAACAAGGGGTTTTTTCATGATGGCATGATGCTTTGTTCCCGAAGCTTGTTAAAAAATGCGGCTGGTCTTCTGACTTTCCCGTGGTTTTACCCTCCGTCCCACCCCGAATTGTCAGGGCACTGGCCTTGTCGACAAACCCTATCGCCAGCCTTTCGTCCGATGCGGAATTACAGCAATGGGAACTGTTCCAGACTTGCACCAGATTCCCTTTTTCAGCCCGTCACGAGTCTATTCCGGGCATCACATGCTCGTGTAAAGTATATCAAAAAACAGCGCTTCAATCCAATGCCCCGTGCTGGAATTTTCGAGACGTTGAGGGCATCGTCACCGTTGCTCTGCTCATCCAGTCGCCAGACCAGTGAGGTAGCGGTGGGCATAGAGCTTGTCGATTTTCGAGAGTTCTGTGAGCTGGTCGAAGAAGATTTCCGGAACTCCGTATTGCTGGCGGATGCGCTCGATCATCGACAGCCATAAATGCGCCGTCATCTCGGCATCGGCCAGGGCGCGGTGAAACTGGCCAGTTTGCGGGACGCCCGCATGAGTGACCAGAGTTTTCAATTTGTGGTTCGGGGCATCCTGATAAATCCGCCGCGAAAGGAGCAGTGAGCAGCAGCACTCGCCATCGTAAGCTCGGCGTGCCCGTTTCAGCTCGAAGTCGAGGAACCGCCTGTCGAACGAGGCGTTATGCGCCACGATGTTGTGCCCAGCGATAAAGTCCGAAAACCCGGCCATCACCTCTTCGCAGGGCGGCTCGACTTTGAGCATTTCGTTGGTAATGCCGGTATAGCTCTCGATGAACGGGCTGATCCGAAAACCGGGATTCATCAGCCGCTGGAAGCAATCGACGATCACCCCATTTTCGAGAAGCACAGCGCCGATTTCGATGGCCCGGTCGCCATACTGCGGCGAAAGGCCTGTCGTTTCAAAATCGAGCACCACAACACTATTCGCCAACACACGCTGCATGAAAAAATAGCCGGTTATGGTTAGTCAAGCTGCCCGCCGCTCTCATGCAGGCACGACAGAAGGTGCTCGAACGAGTCGATGAGCCAGGTGGGATTCACCCCGCGCAGCTCCTCGGCAGAATGGTTCCCGTAGGTAACGGCGCAGGTATCGGCAGATGCCCGCTGGCCCATCTCGATGTCGAACACCGTGTCGCCCACGACGAGGCACCGTTCCGCCGGAACAGCGAGGCGCGCCAGCGAGAGCTGCACCATGTCGGGCGCTGGCTTGCCCCGCTGCACATCCTGCGCTCCGGCGATGGAAGCAAAGTGCTCGAAAATGCCGAGATGCTGCATCATAGACAGAAGCCCCTGCCTGCTTTTGCTGGAAGCGATAGCAAGCAGATGCTCCCGCTGTAACAGCTCCAGCGTCTCCTTGACCTCCGGGAACAGGCGCGTCGAGTCGAAGGCGATCTCTTTATAATATTTCCGGTAAAGCTCGACCGCTGCCGCGGCATCTTCAGCCTCAAGCCCGAGGCCAATCTCAATCGTACGCTGCAACGGCAGTCCGATCCCGCTCCGGACGGCTGAGCGGTCGATCTCCGGCAGCCCGAAATCACGCGCGACAATCCGCATGGCCTCCATGATGCTCTGTTCGCTGTCAGCCAGCGTGCCGTCGAAATCAAACACAATGAGACGATACTTCATGCCACCATCACCTCCACGATTCAATGGCGCTCCTCCTCATGACTGTTTGCGCGGCTCAAGATGCGTCACAACCTGCGAGTTCTGGATGACTTGATGCAGATGCGTTTCGATGCGCTCACACCAGTCGTGGCCGAGCTGCACGCTCCAGCTGGCCGGAACGAGCACATCGAGCGTGATGAACGCCACATTGCCGCCCAGCCGCGTTTTGAGATTTTTGTATGTCACTTCGTCCCCGCAGACCTGAAGCAAGGCTGCGTTAATTTCGGCAATCTGGTCGGGAGAGAGCGCGGCGTCCATCATGCCTGCCGCTGTGCGTTTCAGGAGACGCCAGCCGGTGAACAGAATATTGAACGCCACGACGAGCGCAATGAGCGGATCGAGCCAGGTCAGTCCGGTGAGCCACACCAGCGCAACGCCAGCAATCACCCCGACGGAAGTCCAGACGTCGGTCATCAGGTGATGCGCGTCAGCTTCAAGCGTAATCGAGTGCTCCCGCTCGCCAACCTTCAGCAGCGTGCGCGCGGTCAGAAGGTTCACCGCGCCGGCGCAAACGGAGACGACGAGAGCAGGCCCGACGTCATGCAGCGCCTGCGGATGGAAAAAGCGCTCGATCGCGCTGTAACCGATTCCTAGCGCGGCGACAAGGATCAGCAACCCCTCGAAGCCGCTCGAAAAGTACTCCGCCTTGCCGTGGCCAAAAGCGTGGGATTCGTCCGCCGGACGCTCGGCCAAGGTCAGCATCGCCAGCGCCATCATCGCCCCGACAAGATTGACGAAGGACTCAAGCGCATCGGAGAGCAACCCCACCGAGCCGGTCAGCTGCCACGCCGCCATTTTGAGCACAATGGTGACCAGAGCAGCTGTTATCGACAGCCACACAAAACGAGTAAGCGAATGGTTACGGGATTGAGCGGACATGGTTATTATTTGCCAGTTTCACAAACGCGCAGATTCTTGCCATACAACAAGATACAGTCTGGAATGCATAGGAACCAAGGCACCACTGCCAACAGAAAAATCATTACCGGAAGCCGTGTTCTCTCGGCATCAGCACGCGATCTGATTGCATCTCTTTGAGAAAGTCGGTAACATAGTAATGATGCCCTTAAGTTGCTCCTGCTTTTTCAGAAAATTCAACGTTCTTCACGATCACTGAAATAACACGATGAGCTGAACATCAAAACAAGGAGGAGATTATGGCAACCCATTTCGGGCAAATCGATGCCTATTTCATCAATATGCTTGACCCTAAAACACACGGTGGCAAGCGTTTAATTAATCTGTTCGGGAGTTTTGGAAGAGCCGTTGTGTGGTTCATTCCGGACGGGCATCCCCTGCCGGGCAACAAAATACGCTCAATAACACACTTCATTGACGTTCACTATCATATCCGTGACTGGGAAGCAATCGTTGATATACTCCGGCATGAAAAACCGGTGTATTTCAACTTCAATGAAGCAGACAATTCCGCACAAATCTACACAGGTAGCGAACCGGTAGGAGAGGACGAATAAAGACACCGAATGAACCATCCCCCCGGAGTTGATTGATCGAACAAACTCCGGGGAGATTTCCCGCCTGCTCTATTCCTCATTCACTTTCGAAAAATCACACCGCAAAACTTTCTCACGCTCTTTTTCCAACTCGGAATTCCAGTCATTCGGCAAGCCTGGTGACATGATGAAACCAACAAACACCCTGCGGACTTGCTCATCTGCCAGTTTTTTCCTGACGCCACACCAGTTCAAAGACGCTCCCCTTGCCCGGTGCACTTTTGACCGAGACGGTGATAGACTGGAGGTCGGCCAGTTTTTTGACGATTGACAGACCGAGGCCCGTGCCGCCGGTGCCTGTGCTCCGCGACTCGTCCACGCGGTAGAAGCGGTTGAAGATCGCCGCGAGCTGCTCCTCCGGAATGCCGACGCCATGATCCTCGATGGCGCAAATCACTGCGCCGTCGCGCTGCCCGATCTTGATTTCAACCGGCGAGCCTTCGGGCGAATAGTTGATCGCGTTGGAAAGAATATTGCCAAGCATGATCTCCAGCAGCGCGGGATCGGCGGCGACCGTGCCGGGACGGCTATCGTGCAGCATGATGGCGATGCCCTTTTGCGCGGCGATGGGTTGCAAGCGTTCTAAAACGGCGTTGACGGGCTGTGCTAGATCAACCTTGGTTATGGTGGGCTTGCCGCTCTGACTCTCGTAGCGAGCCAGCGTCAGGAGCTGGTCGATCAACCGCGCCATGCGGTTCAGCTCCACCAGGCAAATACGGACGCGGCTTTCGTAATGCTCGGCCTCGCGCGGCTTGCGCACCAGCACTTCGAGCGTTCCTTTGACCACCGAGAGCGGCGTTTTCAGCTCGTGCGCCGCATCGGAAGTGAACTGCTTTTCGCGCCGGAACGCCTGTTGCAGGCGATCGAGCAGCGCGTTTACCGTCACCGACATCCGGTACAGTTCGTCACGATTCGCGGGCAGGGCGATGCGCTGGTCGAGGTTCGACTGCGTGATCGTCTCCGCCGTGGCGATCACCTCATCAATCGGCCTGATGCTCTGTCCGGCAATCAACCGCGTCACGACGAAAAGCAGAATGATGATGACGGGAAACGAAATGAGCATCGTCGTGGACATGTCGCGCAGCACAAGAATCGCGCCACGCAGCGGGACGGCAACGACAAGGTAACCGTTGATTTTGCCGTCACTGCCCAGAAGCGGTAGCTGGAGCTGACGCACCGTCGAGCTGCCGACCGTGCTGTTTCGCAAGACAGGCTCGCGGTTGCCATTCTCGACGCTCAGCACGTTCTCGAACAGGCTTTCCGATTTCTGGACGATTCGTCCCTCGGCGTCCGAAAACTGCACGAACTCGACGTCGAGGTCTCTGCGGCGACCGCGTTGGTGATGCCGTTCGCGGTCGCCTTGCTGATCCACCTCTTCGTCGTCAACATGAATGCCGCCACGGACGAAACCCTCGAAATTATTGTTACAGATACGCCCCTCGCGAAGCGTCTCGGCAGCCTCATGGCGAAGCTCCTCATCGAGGTGACGATAGACCACGTTATCGACCGTGAAGATGATGGCGGCGAAGACGATGGCAATCAGCAAGGCGGTCGCGCCGGTGTAGTAGAGGGCGATCCGGCTGCGCAGGCTCATCGAGGAGAGGAACCGCCTGCGCTGGGAGCGGCCCGAAGCCGTGCCGGACGAGGTTGTCATTGCGCTTCCCCGCCCTCTTCGCGAATGATGTAGCCGACGCCGCGGATGGTCTGGATGAGGTCACGACAGCCAGCTGCGTCAAGCTTTTTGCGAAGGAAGTTGATGTAGACGTCGATCACCGAGGTGTCGGAATCGAAGTGCATGTCCCACACATGCTCAATGATGCGGCTCCGGGTGCAGACCCGCCCCTTGTTGCGCAAAAGAAATTCAAGCAGCGCAAACTCTTTTGGCGTCAGGGCGAGGTCGGTCGAGCCGCAGCGGGCCTGATGGGAAGCGGGATCGACCGTCAGCTCACCGGTACTCAGCTTGGAACTTTCGCTGCCCCGCCGCCGCAACTGCACACGGATACGGGCCAGCAGCTCCTCGAATTCAAAGGGCTTGCGGATATAGTCGTTCGCGCCCGCATCGAGACCGAACACCACATCCTCGATGGTGTCCTTTGCCGTCAGGAAAATGATCGGCACATCGTTGCCCTCCTTGCGCAGTCTCCGGCACACCTCGATACCGCTGATGCCGGGAATCATCCAGTCCACGAGCAAAAGATCGTACTCGTTGGTCATGGCAAGGTCGAGCCCCGTGCGGCCATCGCTGGCGACATCGACCGCAAAGTACTCCTCTTCAAGGCCCTCCTTCAGAAAGCCCGTGATTCCCGGTTCATCTTCGATAATCAGCAGTCTCATGCAGAGTTTGGATTAATGATCGTCATCATCGTCGCCATGCTCACCACCGCCCTGTTTGCCGATCAGCGCGCCGAGCAGTTCGGATGGGTTCTTGCCGTTGGCCGAAGCGATACCGGCAATCGTCTGCGATGGCGCATCGACGGCAAAACCGTTATTGCGGAGCTTCGCCATCAGCTCATCGGGCTGCTGCTTCACCACCAGCGCCACGGTTTCAAGCGACGACGACTCGAGCATCTTCGCCGATGCCCGGGCAACGCGCTTGCCGTTCTCGTGCTCCTTATCACCGAGGAATGGCATTGCCGAAACCACCGTCACGACCGAACACAAACCGATGATGGACATGGCCAGCTTTTTTGAAAAATAACCGGTAAAGGCTTTCCAGTTCGCGATCACGTGAAAAACAACGCCCGCGACGAGCAGCCAGCCAAGCCACTCGTGAACCGGCTTGACCAGCCCTTTTTCAAATTCAAAAAACAGAAGCACGCCGGTAACGGCGGAAATCAGAAGTGCCCCGGTCACAAGCGGCGTAGCCCAGGATCGAATATTAGCTTTCATGGTGTCTCAAGGTTTTTGCATGGTTGAATACGTTTACTCAAAGGCTGAAAAATCAGCTTGAGAAAACATACCCGCATCGACCTTAAAACAGGATAAACATCATCTTAAAAAACGCTTAAAAATCAGCGACCGCCAAAACCGGCATCTACGTAACGTTGCGAACACCGACGGCTCCACTGTCCACGAATTCTCCCGTCACCCCTTCCGCCCGAACCGCCGATAAATTGAGATGATCCAGGCCACGAAGAAAGTGAGGTAGATGGCAAAGCTGGTAACGATGTGCGTCAGTTTTGTCGCCTTTCCGAGGGAGACCTGAAATGACTGGTGCATAAGATCGAGCAGGAAAAGTAGAGTGCCAGAACCGAAGAGGAGCAGACCTGTTCTGAGCCAGGCGAGTGTTTCATCCTGACGCTCAGGGGCGAGCCAGTACTCCTTGTTGGGAATATTGAGCCACGAGGTATGACCCGGCGTAAGCGTCCGCTTCACCCAGGCCCAGGTGGCCACGAGGAGCAGGCCGATGATGCCGTACCAGATGAAAAACACACTTTTCGCCCCCCAGGCGTCCGGCTCTCCCCAAAGCCCGAAGTGAGTGGCAACCCGGTCGGGCAGAACGGTGTAGTGGTAAATGGCATGAGCAACAATGAGCGCGCTGAGCAATGAGAAAAGCGCAAGCGCTAATGGATGGTGATTTTTCTGGTCAGGCATGATCGGGTAGTTATTTTGAACAGCACCAAGCACGCTCAAAAGCAGCTCGAAAAAGTTATGACGACTCTCGATTGCCGCTTTGAGTAGTGCTCGAAATCCTCATGTAATTTTAGCTTGTGCGCGCCATCCGCATTACACTCTGAGGTCTCATCAAATGAGTTAGAGGTACTCTTACTTGAAATGTATTGTATAAAATCATTCAATAAAGAGGATGTCTCATCTCATAAAAGGTGTGGTAAAATTGGCAATTCTGGTACGCCTAACGAGAAGTTACTCATTCGCACATCAGAATAGCTTGAACTGGCTCGTAGCCTAGCTCATCGAAATGAGCAAAGCTAACGTGCGATTTACCATTGATTTGATCACAGGGGGATCAACAAGTTGCGAGACATCCGTGAACCTGTTTGCCCTTTGCCGAAGCAGGAATCAGGAAATCGGGCGCAACATGAGTCGATTCGATTACGTGACCTAAAGGATGAGATCAACAGGCTTGTTAAGAGGAGAGTCTTTGCGACTCACGATTCCCATGAGTCGCAAAGAAAAAAGGCGTCCTTAAGCAGCAACTGGAGCTGTTTCTGGAGCACCGAAGAGTCGATTGGTTAACTTCACATACCAGGCACCTGCCTGAACCTGAACGATATAGGCCATAGCAATCAGCAGTGCAGCATCGGCACCTTTCGCACCGAACACTCCAAGAGCGATGGCCAATGCAATAGACAGATTCCTCATCACCGTGCCATAGACCAGAGCGATTGCATCGTTTCGCTTGAAAAAGCTCCTGCCGACAATGGTGCTAATAATGAAATTGAACACATAGATAAGCGCCAGCGGCACCAGCAGTTTCGGCAAAAGCACAGGATTCGCCACGATCCCTTTTGCTTTGAGAGCCATCGATACGAATACGATGCCCAGCACCCCAAGAGTCGACATTGGCGGAAATTTCTGCTTGTAATGCTCATTGAATTCGCGTTGACCGACTCGCGAGACCAACCAGCGCTGGGTAAGAATTCCCAGAAACAAAGGAAGAAAGACGATCAGGGCTATCTGCACAAAGACCTGCAAAAGAGGAATTTCAACCACTGCCCCCAGCAGTGTTTTCAAGTAAAGCGGTGCAAGGAGTGAGCCGGCGATCAGACCGATCACCGTCATTTTCACCGCTGCAGGCACATTCCCTTTAGCGAAACCGGTCCAGGAAATCGTCATTCCGGAGGTCGGGAGCAAGGATGTCAACAAAAGCGCCAGACGAATCATGGGATAGTCGGCAAACAGCAGCAGACCCATGCCGTAACCGACGGCAGGCATCAGGAGAAAGTTTATGGCCAGCGTAATCCCCTGCAGTTTTCCACCACCGGGATTAAGAAGGTCACGAACATTCATGGTAACCATCATGGGATAGACCATGAGAAAAGTAAGTGGAAGGATTGCTGATCGCAGAAACGAGGGATCCGTTAGATTTCCTAACACTAACCCGGCAAGCATAAAAAGAGGAATACTCCAGACCAGGTTTTTCTGAAGCCATGAAAGCACTGTCCACATCATTCTCTTACTATTAAAACATTATCAAATAGGTGCGATCGTCCCGAATTTTCACAGCATCGATGAGCATTTGTTGCTGCATTGTGGGTTAGCCGAAAAACGACACTGTCACTGACGCACACCGAAACAGATACTAAGCTTACATCTTGCCTGAACGGCGAATTACGATCGGACTCTAAATGCGCGCACCACTTATGAGCATATGCCCATAATCTAAAAAATTAACACACTTAACCAAGCGTTTAAGCAATTATTTGATTGGAATTCACTGAATGCCCCCTTTGTTTGGTAGTCTCTCAAACTGAGCCAAACGACTTTCTTTAAATATTTTAGAAGGGCTCTTTAGGCCGTAATTCAAGGGGACTGCACCCGAAAATGGTTTTTCGAATTCACAGAAAATCTGACTTCTCGCCGTTCATTGCACAACTCGTGAATCATAGAGAACACAATCTTTCCGCGCCGTTTCAACATGGCGGGCGTTTTTTGTATTTTGGGCATTCTCAGTTTCACCTAATGGCTCGCCCTTCATGAAGAAATCTCCGCTGATCATTCTGTTCCTGACGGTTCTGCTCGACCTGATCGGCTTCGGCATCGTGCTTCCACTGCTGCCAACCTATGCAAAGGAGCTGGGCGCGTCGCCCTTCATGATTGGCCTGATCGCGGCGATCTACTCGACGATGCAGTTCATATTTTCACCGATCTGGGGCAGGATGAGCGACAAGATCGGGCGGCGTCCGGTGATGCTGTCGAGCATCTTTCTGGCGGCGGTTTCGTACGTCTTCTTCTCGCAGGCGGTGACCATTCCGCTGCTGATTCTGGCCCGCTCGCTGTCGGGCATCGGCTCGGCGAATATCGCGGCGGCGCAGGCGGCGATCACCGACGTGACCGACTCGAAGAGCCGCTCAGGCGCGATGGGAATGCTCGGCGCGGCGTTCGGCATCGGCTTCATCATCGGCCCGCTGATTGGCGGTGTGCTGATGACCAACTTCGGCATTTCGATGGTGGGTCTGTTCGCCGCCGGACTGAACTTCATCAACTTCACCTTGGCGCTCTTCCTGCTGAACGAAACAAACCCGCACGCCGAGGGCTTCCGGTCGCTCTTCAGAAAGAGCGGAGACGCGGCTCACGCCGACACTTCGCTGCTCGCATCGCTCGCCCGCAAGAGCAGCGCCTACATGGAAAAGGTCAGCGACGCCTTCAGCTCGCGTCCGGTGGCGCTCTTGATGATTATCAACTTCATCTACTCACTGGCCATCGTGAACATGCAGGTGGCCGCAATCCTGCTCTGGGGCGACAGGTTCCACACCACCGAACAGCAGGTGGGCTACCTGTTCGCCTACGTCGGCTTCATTTCGGTGATCGTGCAGGGCGGAATGCTGCCGAAGATGACCCGCAAGCTCGGCGAGCACAAGCTCATGGTTTTCGGCCACATTGCTTCGTTTATCGGTGTCTTTTTCATCCCGTTCATTCCGGTAAACGCACTCTTCACGATCGGCCTCGGAATTCTGCTCTTCTTCGCGATTGGCACGAGCCTGGTCAACCCGCTCAACATCTCGATGATCTCGCTCTACAGCTACAAGCAGAAGCAGGGGCAGATCATGGGCTTCGCGCAGTCGGTCAACGCGCTGGCCCGCATCCTCGGCCCCATCACCGGCAGCGTGCTTTACGGAATGGACTACCGGTTCCCCTACTACACGGCGGGAGCGCTGACCATCATCGGGACGATCATGTCGATGAGCCTGTTCAAGTACGACATCGAGGCGCTGGAGCCATCGGCAAGCGTAGCAGACTAACCAACCCGCCGCAAACGAAAAGGAGACTACCATGCGCATAGGCGTTGCAGGCGTCGGCAAGCTCGGCGAATTCCATACGAATCTTCTCACGCAAATCGCCGCCGAGAACCCGGATGTGGAGCTTTCCGGTGTGTTCGACCTGAGCCCCGAGCGGTTGCAGGAGATCGGCAAAAAGTACGACGTGCACTGCTTTGCTTCGCTGGAGGAGCTGGCCGACACCTGCGACGCGGCGGTGATAGCCACCACCACCAGCTCGCACTACGTCATTGCCAAACAGCTTCTCGAAGCGTGCCTGAGCCTCTTTATCGAGAAGCCGATCACGGCGACTCTGGACGAGGCTGACGAGCTGATCCGGCTCGAAAAGGAGAAGGGACTGACCATCCAGGTGGGCCACATCGAGCGCTTCAACCCGGCGCTGCTGGCGGTCGAGCCGTACATTGGCGAGCCGATGTACATCCAGGCCGAGCGGTTGAGCGGCTTTTCACGCCGCGTGACCGACGTCTCGGTGGTGCTCGACCTGATGATTCACGACATCGACCTGGTGCTCTCGCTCATCAAGTCGGACATCCGCAACATCGCCGCCTCGGGTGTGAAGGTCTTCTCCAACGAGCTGGACATGGCCACAGCCCGCATCGAGTTCGAGAACGGCGCCATCGCCAACGTCACGGCAAGCCGCCTGAGCCGCAGCAAGCTCCGCAAGCTGCGCTTCTTCAGCCGGAGGCCAAAAAGCTACGCTTCGCTGGACTTCAACAGCGGCAAGTCCGAGGTGTTCCGACTGGTCAAGCCTGAGGAGCGCTCCTCGAAAAACCCGATCAAGAACTTCGCCACGAAAAAAATTCTCGAACAGTTCGGCGAAATTCAGGAGTCGCTGAAGGATATGGCGCTCGACTACGTCAGCCCAGACGTCCCGAAAGTCAACGCGCTGAAAGTCGAACTGGAGCAGTTTATCGACTCCTTGCGCTCCGGCCGCACGGCGGTGGTCACATCCGAGGAGGGACGACGCGCCCTGATGGTGGCGGGACGAATCACCGATGAAATCCAGAAAAACACCGCCGACCTCGACTGAACCCGACACGACGAATACGATACCGACGACCGAATGCTGAAAGCAAAGCACGACGACATTCCTGAGATTTTGTACCGCATCGGAGATCTCGCTGACGAGCAAGGCCTTCCCTGCTACCTGGTGGGCGGTTACGTCCGCGACCTCATCATGCAGCGCCCCTGCACCGACATCGACATCATGGTGATCGGCGAACCGGTGCCCTTCGCCAAAGCGATGGTCGAACAGCTCGGCGGGCGGAACTTTGTACTCTTCGAGCGCTTCCGCACCGCGCAGCTTGAACTGGAGGATGGCGAGGCCGGAACGTTCAAGCTCGAAATCGTCGGCGCGCGCAAGGAGAGCTACAACCCCGAATCACGCAAACCGATCACAAGCATCGGTACGCTGGAGGATGACCTCTCGCGCCGCGACTTCACGATCAACGCCCTCGCCCTGCGCCTGAACCGGAAGCAACGCGGCGAGGTGGTCGATCTGTACGACGGTCAGCGCCATATCCGCGAAAAGCTGCTCAAGACGCCACTCGATCCGGAACAGACGTTCTCTGACGACCCGCTCCGCATGATGCGCGCCGCTCGTTTCGCCTGCCAGCTCGACTTCCGGCTCGACGAGGCAACGCTCGAGGCGATGAAGGCGATGAGCGGGCGGATCGGAATCGTGTCGCGCGAGCGCGTCAGCCACGAGTTCCTCAAGATCATGCAGGCCCCAAAGCCCTCGATTGGCCTGAAAATCCTGCACTCGACGGGCCTGCTCAAAGAGATCATCCCGGAGCTTGACGTCATGGCGGGTATCGAACAGGTGGACGGGTTGGGACACAAGGACACGCTCTTCCACACCTTTCAGGTGGTGGACAACCTCGCGGAGCATTCAGACAAGCTCTGGCTGCGCGTCAGCGCCCTGTTACACGACATAGCCAAACCGATCACCAAGCGCTTCAACCAGCGCTCCGGGTGGACCTTCCACGGCCACGAAGCGGTGGGAGTCAAGCTGGTGCGGCGAATCTTTCGCGCGATGAAGTGGCCAATGGAGCCGATGGAGTACGTGCAGAAGATGGTACGGCTGCACCACCGCCCGATCCCTCTCTCCAAAGGCGAAATCACCGATTCGGCAGTGCGCCGCCTGATGTTCGATGCCGGGCAGGACCTTGACGATCTGATGATACTCTGCCGCGCCGACGTCACAAGCAAGAACCCGCGCAAAGTGCAGCGCATCATGAAAAACTTCAACAACGTCGAGGCAAAGATCGCTGAAGTTGGCGAAAAGGACTTGCTCGCAAAGTGGCGACCACCAGTCAGCGGCACCGACATCATGGAGCTGCTCGACCTCCCGCAAGGGCGGACCGTCGGCATCATAAAGAGCCACATGGAAAACGCAATCATCGACGGCGACATCCCCTACGACCGCCAGGCTGCGCTGGATTTTGTGCAGCAGGTGTACCGGGAAATGCAGGAGAAGGGGGAAATTGATAATGGATAATTGACAATTGATAGTTGACTGAAATTGTAGGGGCAAGCAAAGACCAGGAAATGAAATTCTTTCCATTCTTTTCCCACAAGTCCCAGAGGACCCAATAGTCCCAACTCTTGAGAACAACACAACCGTTTACCCGCCACGAACTATATTATTTAATACCGAAGCTTAACACCTAAACCGAACCATTGTGATACCACGTTACTCGCCGAAAGATATTTCGGCAATCTGGAGCGATGAGGCCAAATTCGAGCGCTGGCTGCAACTTGAAATCGCTGCCGTCGAGGCGCGCATGGAGGCGGGCATCGTTCCTGCCGAGGCGCTTGCAACCATCAAGGAGAAAGCAAAGTTCAACGTCGAGGAGATTCTCACCATCGAGCGCGAGACCAAGCACGACGTCATCGCGTTCCTGACCAACGTCGCCGGTTATGTCGGCCCCGATTCACGTTACGTCCACGAAGGACTTACCTCCTCAGACGTGGTCGATACCTGCCTGGCCATGCAGATGCGCGACGCGGGCAAAATCATCATCGCAGATATCGAATCACTGATCGAGGTGATTGGCAAGAAAGCGGTCGAGCACAAATACACCCTGCAGATGGGCCGCACGCACGGCATCCACGCCGAGCCGACCACCTTCGGCCTGAAGCTTCTGCTCTGGCACGAGGAGATGAAGCGCAACCTCGAGCGCATGAAGCGCGCGCTTGAAACCGTATCGGTGGGCAAAATTTCCGGCGCGGTCGGCACCTACCAGCACCTTTCGCCCGACATCGAGGCTGCCGTCTGCCAGAAGCTCGGCCTGAAGCCCTCGTCGATCTCGACGCAGATTCTCCAGCGTGACCGCCACGCCGAGTACGCCACCACGCTCGCCATCGTCGCCTCATCCATCGAGAAGTTCTCGACCGAGCTGCGCCACCTGCAACGCACCGAGGTTCGCGAAACCGAGGAGTTTTTCAGCAAGGGGCAGAAGGGCAGCTCGGCCATGCCGCACAAGCGCAATCCGATCACCTTCGAGCGTTTGACCGGCCTGGCTCGCGTGGTGCGTTCCAACTCCATCGCCGCGATGGAGAACGTCGCTCTGTGGCACGAGCGGGACATTTCGCACTCGTCGGTCGAGCGCGTCATCATGCCCGACTCGACCATCGCGCTGGTTTACATGCTGCGCACTTTCCGCGATTCGATCGAGACTTTGCTCGTCTATCCGGAGCGCATGGAGCAGAACTTCGACACCTCCTACGGCCTCACCCTTTCGCAGACACTCCTGCTCGCCCTCACCGGCAAAGGCCTCACCCGCGAGGATGCCTACAAGCTCGTGCAGCGCAACGCCATGAAGAGCTGGCAGGAGAAGATTCAGCTCAAGGAGATGGTGCTTCAGGACAGCGAACTGCTCGAGCACATCACCGCTGAAGAGATCAACAAACTCTTCAGCCCCGAGACGATTCAGGGCAAGCTCAAAAACAGCGTCGACATTATCTTCAAGAGAAACGAACTCTGAAAGCGCTCTTCTGACTGAATGAAAAACGAAAGGGCGGCTGGTATTTCAACAATACCAGCCGCCCTTTTCTGATTCTGATCTTTGTCTCAGCACTCAGAACATTGAGAGCTGATCGCCTTCTGGCGCCTGTGACGTCTTCCGGAATTTCCGGTAACGGTTGACCAGCGCGTTGGTCGAGGCGTCGTGCCCTTCGATTGAATCCTCGGACTCAAACTCCGGCAAAATCGCCTTGGCAAGCTGTTTGCCAAGCTCGACGCCCCACTGATCAAAGGAATTGATGTTCCAGACCACCCCCTGCACGAAAACCTTGTGTTCATAAAGAGCGATCAAGCTACCTAGCGTAAAGGGATCGAGCTGGTCGAGCAGGATTGTATTGGTCGGCCGGTTGCCCGGAAAAACCTTGTGCGGCAAGAGCATTTTGAGATCGAGCCCTGATAAACCGCTCGCCTCCAGCTCCTTTCGCGCCTCGGCCTCGCTTTTGCCGCGCATGAGCGCTTCGGACTGGGCGAAGCAGTTGGCCACGAGCATGTCGTGATGCTCACCGATCGGTGCTTGGCTCCTGAGCGGCAGAATGAAATCAACCGGAATGATTTCCGACCCCTGATGTAACAGCTGGAAAAAGGCGTGCTGCGCGTTGGTGCCCGGCTCTCCCCAGATCACCGGCCCGGTGGCGTAATCAGTTTCAACTCCCGCACGGTCAACCCGCTTGCCGTTGCTCTCCATGTCGAGCTGCTGGAGAAAAGCCGGGAATCGGTGCAGATACTGGTCGTAAGGAATAATAGCCTGCGAGTGCGCTCCAAAAAAGTTGTTGTACCAGATGCCGAGCACGGCCAGAATAACCGGCATGTTCTGTTCCGGCGGAGCGCTCAGGAAGTGCTCGTCCATCGCATTTGCGCCGGCAAGCAGTTCGCCGAAACGGTCGAAGCCGAGATAGAGCGCGATGGACAGTCCGATCGCAGACCAGAGGGAGTAACGCCCGCCGACCCAGTCCCAGAAGCGGAACATGTTGGCCGAGTCGATGCCGAACTCCTCGACCTTTTCCTGATTGGTTGAGACCGCCACGAAATGCTTTGCCACGTGCGTTTTGTTGCCCGCCTTGAGCAGGAACCACGACCTGGCGCTGATAGCATTGGCAAGCGTCTCCTGCGTGGTGAAGGTTTTCGAAGCGATAATGAACAGCGTCGTTTCGGGATTCAGCTCCCGAACAGTTTCAGCCAGATGGGAGCCGTCGACATTCGAAACGAAATGCACCTTCAACTTGCCATGCGCGAACGGCTTCAAAGCTTCGGTGACCATGTAGGGACCGAGATCGGAGCCTCCGATACCAATATTGACCACATCGGTAATGCGTTTACCGGTGTATCCGACCCACTCCCCGGAAATCACCTTTCCACAGAACACTTTCATCTGATCAAGCACATCCGCAACCTCAGAAGCCACATCTTCGCCATCGACGCTGATCTCGTATCCCGGAGGACGGCGAAGCGCGGTGTGCAGCACGGCACGATTTTCGGTGAAATTGATGCGCTCCCCATCGAACATCTCGCGACGCTTTGTTTCAATACCCGACCGCTTCACCAGATCCATGAGCAGCTCCATGGTACGATCGGTGATTCTGTTTTTGGAATAGTCGAGATGAATACCGCTCAATGAGAGCGAAAAGCGTTCAGCGCGACCTGAATCAGCCTTGAAAAAATCAGTCATGGCATGATTGCCGATATCCTGAAAATGGGAAACAAGGGCACTCCATTCAGCACTGTGGGAAAGGTGCATAATGATCGGGCTTAGGTTAAAATTTGAAAATCGCTGGGGTTTAGTGAGGAATATAACGCATGAGCACGATACATCCGTCCGGCAGTTGCTCCACGCTGAGGCTTTCGGCGTAGTGGTTCATCAGCAGCAAGCCCCTGCCTCCAGCTCTCGACCGGGCATCCTCAGAGCTGGCAGCGGCAAGATGAGGTTCCGGCTCGAATCCAGAACCGAAATCGCGCACCCGAATATCAAGAAAACGTGCTCCCCCGTTCCGACCTGCACTGAACAGGATGACAACCGGAGGCTTTAATGGAGAACAGTTTCCATGCACCACCGCATTGACAAAGGCCTCATGCACGATCAGCTCCAGCTCCGAAACGGATCGCTCGCTATACCCCTCGATGTTGGCCAGAGTCGCAACCCAGCGCCTGAGTCGATCAGCCTGCTCAACATGCGGGGACAAGGCGAGTCGGTAATAATTCATGACGGCTGGCGTTGAGGGCTGAAAAAAACATCGTTAAAGTTAATCGAGCTGGCTGACGGAGGCAAATGGGCCTCCACAAAGGAGAAGCTTTATTTTTTTAGACAAAGAAGAATTTCAAACTTATTTTTCTTACCGATTTGTAATTTTTTATTAAAAATTTATATTATGCCTGTGTGATGAGCTAATAATTCTACGCAAAAGAGCACATTCGACTTTATTTTTTTCATAACCGTAACCTCAACAGAATCATGAAATCACTTCTGTCGAAATCCGGGGCAATTGCCGCCGGACTGCTTCTGGCAGCGGCGCCCTTCAGTCCGCCCCTTCTGGCAGCAGAAACCGTCGATGCAGTAGCGGCTAACGCCTATGCCATTGACAACTTCTTCCTGTTCATCTGCGCCGTCCTCGTCCTGTTCATGCAGGCGGGCTTCTCTTTGGTCGAATCGGGACTCAACTCGGCCAAGAACACAGTCAACATCATGTTCAAGAACCTGATGGACCTTTCGCTCGGCGTCATCCTGTTCTTCTTCATCGGCTACGGACTCATGTACCCCGGTGAAACCATGAATGGATGGTTTGGATTCGGTGGTTTTGGCATCAGCGCCACGGCACCTGAAGCCGTTGGCGGCAACCTGCATCCGGCGGTTGACTTCCTGTTCCAGGTAGCCTTCGCCGCAACCGCTGCAACCATCGTTTCAGGTGCTGTTGCAGGCCGTATGCAGTTCAAGGCTTATCTCATCTATTCGGCAGTCATTACCGCCATCATCTACCCGATCAGCGGTATGTGGAAATGGGGTGGTGGCTGGCTCGATCAGCTCGGCTTCTATGACTTTGCTGGTTCGCTCGTCGTGCACGCCCTCGGTGGTTTCGCTGGTCTTGCTGCAGCCATCGTGCTCGGCCCACGTCTCGGACGCTTCAATGAAGACGGCACCCCGAACGCCATGCCTGGTCATAACCTCGCACTCAGCACGCTTGGCGTCTTCATTCTGCTCATCGGCTGGTTCGGCTTCAACCCCGGCAGCCAGCTCGCCATCGCAGGCGCCGACAACACCAGCATCGTGATGATCATCGCAACCAACACCATGCTCGCCGCTGGCGCTGGCGCTGTGCTTGCCATGATCACCGCTTGGGCTCTGTTCAAGAAACCTGACCTCACCATGGCCCTGAACGGCCTGCTCGGCGGTCTGGTCGGTATCACCGCAAACTGCGACTCGGTCAACTACAACCAGGCGATCATCATCGGTGCGGTCGCCGGCGTCCTTGTCGTACTCGGCGTCATTCTGCTCGACAAGCTCAAAATCGACGACCCGGTCGGTGCATGGCCGGTGCATGGCCTGAACGGCATCTGGGGCGGTCTTGCCACCGGTATCTTCGGCGGCCACCCGATGATGGCTCAGGTTATCGGCTCCATCGCCATCCCGCTCTGGGGTTTCGCTACCATGCTCGTGCTCTTCCTCATCCTCAAGGCAATGGGTATCCTGCGCGTCAGCAAGGAGGAAGAAATGAAGGGCCTCGATATTTCAGAACATGAGGAAGAAGCTTATTATGGCTTCGATATTTACACAACCCAGTAACGCATTTAAACGGAGCCAAAGCAATGAAATACATTGTAGCAATGATCCAGCCCCACAAGCTATCGGACGTGAAAAAAAGTCTTGCCGACGCCGGGGTTCGTAAAATGACCGTTACCAATGCTCTCGGATGCGGCGCTCAGGGTGGTTTCACCGAGGTCTATCGTGGCGTCCCGAGTGAGGTCAATCTCCTGAAAAAACTCAAGCTTGAGATCGCTGTAAACGACGAATACGTCGATACTACAACAAAAGCAATCATAAAAGGTGCAAAAACAGGTGAGATTGGTGACGGAAAAATTTTTATATTTGACCTCCCGGAATGCATTCGGATCCGAACCGAAGAAACAGGCGGTAGCGCCATCGGTTAATCCAGCATTCTGATTCTTTGCGGGAGCTTTCATTTAAAGAGAGCTCCCGGCTTGTACACACAAACCATAACACCACAGTAAACGTAAGGAGTTATTGTAAATGAAAAAGACAGCAAAACTGATTGCACTCGCCGCAGTACTGTTCGCAGGTTTCGGCTCAAGCAACGCAATGGCTAGTGACGGTTCTGATGAAGGCTTCAGCCTTGGTGCAGACGTCGTCAGCAGCTATGTCTGGAGAGGTAGCTCACTGGATAATTCTGTAAACGTCCAGCCGAATCTTTCGTATACTCTCGAAAATGGTATCAGCCTCGGCCTTTGGGGTTCTTATGGCCTCAGTGCTGATGGCGGTGATCGCTATAAAGAAGTGGATGTTACCATCAGCGTACCTGTCGGTCCTGTCACCCTTGCTGTAACCGACTACAATGCAAATCCTGAAGCTGGGGACACCTTCGACTTTGCTGAAGATGGAAACAACACCGTTGAAGTCAGCGCTGCTTACAGCTACGAGAACATTGGCGTGATGGCCGGTGTGTTCGTTGCAGCCAACGACTACGACAACGCATGGTACTGCGAAACCACCTACCAGTTCTACGATAAGGATGGCTACACCGCCACCGCAGTCGCAGGTGTTGGTAACGAAGGCTACTATGGTGACGGCGAAGGCAAGAAACTTGCTCTGGTCAACACCGGTATTGCCGTTTCGAAAGACCGCTACACCGCTTCGGCTATCTACAACCCGGATACCGAAAATTCTTACCTGGTCTTCATGGCCTCGTTCTAAGTGTGGAAACGTTCTTTGTTAGGTTAACAAAAAAGGAGTCATTAGACTCCTTTTTTGTTTTGTGCTGAAAACGATTTTTACTCCGCCACACTGTCCACTTTGCCTGTCAAACCAAAGCGGAACTCCGACATTTTTCAGATCGACTTTTCGTAGATCAAATACTCCTTGTAAGGAATACCACCGATCACTTTGGCGAGCTTGCTCATGGCTTCGTTGGACTTGAGTACCCAGCTCATCTCACTGGCAAACAGGCCGTATTTGCCTCCATACTCAGAAATACGCGCATTCAGGATGCTGTCGATCCCCTTGTTGCGATACTCAGGCAGCACCCCCATCGTGATGGTGCGGAACATCGAAATGTTGCGCTTGTACCAGAGGAACTTGACCAACCCCCACGGTGTGAAGGGATTACCGTTGACATGCTTGAGCGCCTGATTGATGTCAGGCAACGAGAGCGAAAAGCCGATGGTTTTGCCATCTTTGTCTTCGACAAAATAGATGAAGTGCGGATCGGCGACCGACTTCATGCTCTTGGCCATGAAGTCGAACTCCTTGTCGGTCATCGGCACAAAACCCCAATTCTTCTCCCACGCCTTGTTGTAAATTTCCCTGATCTTCTCGACCTCGCTGTCGAAATTTTTCATATCCATATCGCGCACGCTCACCCCTTCACGCTTCTGCACGTGCTGGGCAATGCGGCTCAGGCGGCTGATGTCGATCATCTTCTGGTCGATATACCAGGCAAGCAGCTCCTGGCCGATTTGGTGGCCGCTGTTAAGGCAGAGGTCGTTGTAGTACGGAGGGTTGTAGAGCATCAGGAACACCGGCGGGCTGTCATAGCCTTTGGTGAGCATGCCACACTGATCGTTCATCGAAGGGCTTACCGGGCCACGCATCGTATCGAGCCCTTTGCTCTTGAGCCACATGGCGGCTGCTTCGAACAGGGCGGCGGCCACTTTCTGATCGTCAATGCATTCAAAAAAGCCCCAGAACCCCACCTTGTCTTCGTGAATCTCATTGTGACGGCGGTTCTGAATGGCAGCGATCGTTCCGACCATGATGCCATCTTTCCAGGCAGTGAACATCGCCAGATCGGCGTGTTCGTAGAGCGGATACTTTTCAGTATCGAGGGTCTTCATGTAATCCGACACGACCGGCGGCACCCAGTTGCGATTCAGCTCAGGATCGTTGCGGTAGATCTTCCACGCAAACTTGATGAACTGTTTCCGCTCACGCTTGGTATTGACGCGCCTGATTTCGATGCTCATTTCGATCGATCGGTTAAGAACGTTAACAGCGGAACAGGCAGCCCCCGCTGAAAGGGCTGCACCCGACCAGCCAGAAACTGACCGGATGCAAAAATCGGGAGGTTAATCGAAGGCCTTGCCTGACTCCACGCCGAGCGCCTTGAGAACTTTAGCGAGGGGGCAAAAGCCGGTAAATGCTGCCTGGAAAAGGTTCAGGCCGACAAATCCGGTGAACCAGAGCCAGTTCTGATTATGGTAGATGGAAAGCAGAACGCTGGCCAAAACGAAGAAGCCGGCGACGGCATAGACAAGCTTATCAATGTTCATTAGTAAAAATAGATTGAATGATTAAATAAATGTTCTTTAAACGTTTGAGCCGATACGCTTCATGAATGCGGCTCCGTCGCGAAGCATCTGCGCGGTATCATCCCAAGAAACGCACTCGTCAGTAATGGAAACACCGTACTTCAACTCTTCACGCTTATCCGGAATCGGCTGATTGCCGGAGCAGATATTACTTTCGATCATCACTCCGGCAATGCTTTTATTGCCGCTTTCCTTCTGGGCGAGAATATCGTTCCAGACCTTGACCTGGTTACCAAACTTCTTGCCGGAATTGGCATGGCTGCAATCGACCAGCAGGTAAGGAGCAAGCTCGGCTTTCTGAAGCTGCTTCTCAGCTTTGGCGACGCTTTCAGCGTCATAATTCGGTCCCTTCGAACCACCGCGCAAGACGAGATGACCGAACGGATTGCCCTTGGTGGTAATGACGCTGCTCTGACCGTTCTTGTCGATGCCAAGGAAGCTGTGCTGGTGCATGGCCGAATGGATGGCGTCGATGGCCACCTGAAGGCGCCCGTCGGTCGAGTTTTTGAAACCGACCGGCATCGACAGGCCACTGGCCATCTGGCGGTGAGTCTGCGACTCGATCGTGCGCGCGCCAATAGCCGCCCAGCTGATCAGATCAGCCACGTACTGCGGCGTGATGGGATCAAGAAATTCGGTGGAAGCCGGCAATCCCAGCTCGTTCAGCTCGATCAGCAGCTTTCGCGCATGAAAAAGACCGTGCTCGATATCGTAGGTATCGTTCAGATGCGGATCGTTGATAAATCCTTTCCAGCCAACCGTGGTTCGTGGCTTTTCGAAGTAGACACGCATCACGATACAAAACTCCTCCTGAAGCTCCTCGCGCAAAGCGACAAGCCTCGAGGCGTACTCCTTGGCCGCATCGATATCATGGATGGAACAAGGGCCGACAATGACCAGCATCCTCGAATCCTTGCCGGTAAGAATATCCTCTATCTCATGCCGCGCCTGACAGACCGTATCGGCAATATGATTCGTCACGGGCAACTTCTCCTTCAGTTCCCGCGGTGAAGAGAGGGTAATAATACTTGAAACTCGTAAATCCTGTAATTGCTGCATTCGTAGTACTCAGAAAAATCGTCAATTATACACAATATGTGAGGAAGATAACAAATCAACCAGAATAACCGGAGCTGTCAGCAGTAAAATCCCTTTCAGCTTAGTTCCGGCCCTAAACAGGAAAACCTGCCACACCGGCAGGTTCTCCTGTTCCTCCAATAGGGATATGAAAGAAAGGAGCCTGTTACTCCTTGGTAAACTCGATGTTGAGCCAACCGCTGTCGAACGATGCGCCAGTGGACTCCATGCCGGCCAGGAAAATCGGGAGCGCCACGATCTTTTGGTAGTCGCCGATACGGATGGTCAGGTCATCACCAAGCTTCATGATCTTCGGCTCAAGCCCCATGTTCTCCATGAACGGCAGCTTGACGCGGACCGTGTAGTGACCCTCGGAGTTCTTGATGACGTTGATCGGATCCTCCTTGAAGAAGATGTCAAGTGGATTGTCTTCACCATAGACCTTCTCGCCGACCTTGCGCAGCATTTCGAGACCGACCACCTCGGTGTTGAACAACGGCACTTCTGCAACCGGAATCGGGGCGAACGCATCGTTGATCTGGTCGATATACTTCTGCTGAATACCACGCCACTGCTGGAAGTACGGGTCAGGGCTCTGGTCCGGCATAACGCGGTTAACGGTGATTCTGTCAACCGTGATACCGTAAAGGTTCAGGTAAGTCAGAGCACGCATGGACTCCTTGATGACCATCTTCTCGGGGTTCATCACCAGGCGCATCGTGGTTTTGGAACCGTCGGCAAGCAAGTCGATGATACCCTCGGTCGAGGAGAACAGATTGTCAACCTTTTCGTACACCTCTTCAGGAGCGACGAAATCGTCGAGTTTTTTGACCTTCTTAGACAGCGGCCGAATCATCGGCTTGACCATGTATTTCTCAACATTACGGATAAACTTGATAAACCAGCCAAAGGTCTCGGGCAGCGAAAGCAGTCTGAGAGTCTCTCCGGTCGGTGCACAGTCAACCACCAGCAGATCAAAATCCTTCTGCTCCTCGTTGTAGCGTTTGATGTAAGAAAGCGAGAAAAGCTCCTCCATACCCGGAAGAACACCCATTTCCTCTGCATAAACGCCCTCAATACCACGCGAAGCCATGAGCTGGGCGAAATGCTCCCTGACCACATCCCAGTTCAGGTTGAGATCGCCAAAAACACTGACTTCCTGTCCCCAGAGGTTTTCCGCAACCTTGACGGGAGAAGGGCCAAGTTCTACATCGAGAGAGTCACCGAGGCTATGGGCCGGGTCGGTAGACATGATGAGGGTCTTGTAACCCATATCTGCTGCTTTCAGGGCTGTCGCTGCTGCAACTGAAGTTTTGCCGACGCCACCCTTGCCGGTGAAAATGATATTACGCATACGCTGTGTTAAGTACCCTTTGTTGGTGGTTGAAAAAACTGTCCTTATCCCAGAAAAAACCGGGCTTCCGGTGCGTGCGAAATTGGAAATGCTAAGATAAAAAAAAACTTGCAATGACAAGAAGAACAAGTGCCAAGGAATTAACTCCTTTGGCAATCAAAAGCACCGATAAAGCCAACGTCACCAAACACACGCACTTTTTCAGGCAAAATCAGCCTTACAGCAAGCTGAATTTTAGCTCGGGCTGCTTCGTCAACAAGATAATTTCCTCTTTGCCAGCAACAACCTCCTAAAAGACCACGAGCTTCTGCCCTGGCTTCAGCATAGAGCTTTTCAGATTGTTCCAGGAAATGAGCTGGCTGACAGAACATCCATACCGGCGAGCAATCCTTGTAAGTGACCCGCCTGGCCTGACCACATGCACTTTTCTGCGGCTTCGACGGCGCACCTCAGCCCGGCGCTCGACGTTGCGCTCCATCGCGAACTGACGCTGCTTTTCAGCAACCATTTCCGGACGATAGGCATAAATTTCCCGCTCTTTATCCCGGAACAACTGTGCATGCCGCCTGTTCAAACGAATCATATTCGGTGCTGATTCCGGGGCGGGAATCAGCCCGGCCTTGTACTGCGGATTCAAAAACGCAAGTTCCTCCATCGAAACTCCGATGGTTTCGTTAAGCTGCTCGAAGGTCAGGCCTGTCCTGACCGGAACCCGTTCAGTCTCCGAATAGAAGTATTCCGGCTGTACCGACTTGATATTATGATCGTGATGGAAGTTCATCACATAATTCACGGCAATGAAGGCCGGAACGTACCCCCTCGTTTCCTGAGGAAGGTACGGCCAGATCACCCAAAAATCACGAGCCCCACCAGCCTTCCTGATCGCGCGCCGAACATTGCCGGCACCGGCGTTGTAAGCGGCTAGCACCAAAAACCAGTCACCAAACATGTCGTAAAGGTCGTTAAGATGCTCGCACGCTGCCACCGTCGCCTTTGTGGGATCGTAGCGATCCTCGATGAACGACGAAGTTTTCAAACCATAAATCCTTCCGGTGCTACCCATGAACTGCCAAAGTCCACGCGCTCCGGCACGCGAAACAGCCGTAGAATTCAGCGCAGACTCCACAATAGGTAGATATTTCATCTCCGGAGGAATATTGTACTCTCTAAGCTTCTCTTCAAAAAGAGGAAAGTAAATATTGGTCAGACCCAAAACATTTGAAACAGACTTTCGCTTATCAACTGCATAAACGCGGATAAAGCCTTTGACATGTTTGTTATAGACCAGATTGAACTGGCTTTTCCTGGCAAGCCCGGCAATGCGGGAAACATAAACAGAGTCGGTGAACTGGGGAATAAACTCGTCGGGAAAAACATTCCCGCTGGGGGAGGATTTTTCCGAATAAAAACGGTCGGGCTGCACATAGGTAGTACGCACCAGGCTATCCAGCACGGCGGTAATCCGCGAAGCTCGCCTTTCCGGAACGCTGAAGTATTGCTCCCCAAGCGATTCGGAGTAAAAGCAAGCAATCTGCAAGATGACGCAGAAAAGAAACAATCCTGACTGCAAAAAGTTTTTCACGAGTTTGGCCGATTTAAGCAGATGAATAAAGTCGCAGAGATGGAAACCATGGCACAAACAACCTAAAATTTAACATAACCAGAGGGTTCGATTAATACAACAAAGGAAAGTATCAAAGCTCTCCCACCCCTTCAACAAAAAGCTCAGAGATAGCAGAGGAAATGCTGGGAAACAAACAAGGGTAAGGCGCTTCGCCGATTCAGATCACCTCACGAACGGCCACTGCAAGCCGCTCACCACTGAATATCAATACCTGACCCTCCACAGAAACAGCCCAGCGGCATCAGCTGGCACAAGCGATGGGGGCCGCTGACCGCCATCAAGCATCGAGGCAAATTCCTCTTCCGCGAGGCGTCTCATGCCCACCTCGATCATGCCCGCCACCAGAAAGCGCACCATGCTACGCAGGAAACGGTTCGCCTCGATGCGGAAGACGTGGAACCGACCGGAGCGGTACCAGTGAGCTTCCGTCACCGCGCAGAGGGTTCCGTGCTGATCGGCGCTCTCTTTCGAGAACGCCGCGAAGTCGTGCGTTCCGGCGAGCATCACCGCGAGCCGGTTCATCGCGGCAACGTCAGGCTTGCCGTACGAGCACCCGGCGAAGCGGCTGTCGATGGCTGACGGGCGTTCGAGCAGAAAGTAGCGATACTCGCGCGACGTGGCGCTGAAACGGGCGTGGAATGACTCCGGCGCTTGACGCATCGAAGTGAGGCGGATCGTTGTGGGCAACAGCGAATTAGCCGAGTGCATCAGCCGTCCAAGCTGCATTTCCGATGCGGTCGCAAAGCTAGCCACCTGCCCGCGAGCATGCACACCCCGATCGGTTCGGCCAGCACCGTCGATGCTCACCGGCTCCTGCGTAATGCGCGCGAGCACTTGCTCGATCTCGCCCTGCACGGTCAGCACCCCTCCCGGCTGGCGCTGCCAGCCCAAGTAATCGGTGCCGTCATACTCGATCTGCATTCTGATGGTTCTCATCGCTCCCAAATTCTGTAACTGACCTCGATGGTTCCGCTTATCTTTCCACGATAATAATTATCTTTAGCAAAATTTTCGCTTCATCGATCCAGAATATCTGACAGTTTGACGATCCAATCCCTCGACCTGCTTATCGCATCGCTCGAAAAAGCGAGACGCGGAAACGCTTCGCCCGCCTACGCCGTACCGAACCTCTGGCGCAACGGCACGACCGGCGTTTCGTTGGTCGATCCCTTTGACTATTTCAGCGACGCCCTCAGCTCGATCCGCAACGCGCCGCAAGCCGCGCTCGACGCCGGGCCTGCCGATGCCGACTGGAGCACCTCGGCGACGGTTTACAACCTCTTCGTGCGCTACGATGCGGCCTTCGACCACAACCGCGACGGACACATCGGCACGGATGCGCTGCCGGAGGGATTCCGCGAAACAGGCACCTTGCTCAAGGCGATCGCGATGCTGCCCTACATCCGCCGGATGGGCGTCAACACGCTCTACCTTTTGCCGCTTACCAGCATCGGCGCGGTCAACCGCAAGGGTTCGCTCGGCTCGCCCTACGCGATCAAGAACCCGTACCAGCTCGACGAAACCCTAGGCGAACCGGCACTCGATCTGCCGCTTGAAATGCAGCTCAAGGCGCTCGTCGAAGCGGCCCACCACCTCGGCATGAGGGTCGTCTTCGAGTTCGTCTTCCGCACAACCTCCATCGACAGCGACTGGATCGAACCGCATCCGGAGTGGTTCTACTGGATCAAATCCGGCGAGAACCTGCCGCCCTACGCCGCTCCGGCGTTCGGTGACGACCTGTTAACCCGCATTTACGAGCAGGTGGACAAGCACGATTTCCGCGAACTTCCCGAACCGGACGAAACCTACCGCAACCGCTTCGTCCCAGCTCCAGAGAAGCTCGCGCTCGGCCCGGATGGCTACACCGGCGCGACGACGGCGGATGGCGGCAAGTGCGTCATCGCGAGCGCCTTTTCGGACTGGCCGCCGGACGACCGCCAGCCGCCGTGGACGGACGTCACCTATCTGAAGCTGCACGATTCGCCGCGTTTCAACTACATCGCCTACAACACGATACGGATGTACGACGAGGCGCTTGAACGCCCGGAGTTCCGTGCGATGAAGCTCTGGCGGGAGATCACCGGCATCATTCCGCACTACCGAAAAGAGTTCGGCATCGACGGCGCGATGATCGACATGGGCCACGCCCTGCCGCCGGAGCTTAAGGCTTCGATTGTTGCCGAAGCGCACAAGGATGCGCCCGAGTTCGCCTTCTGGGATGAGAACTTCGACCCGTCACCAAAGCTGAAGGAGGAGGGGTTCAACGCCGTGTTCGGCTCACTACCCTTTGTGATTCACGACGTGCTCTTCATCAAGGGGCTGCTCAACTTCCTGAACCGCAACGGCGTGGCGATCCCGTTTTTTGCCACCGGCGAAAACCACAACACGCCGCGAGTCTGCCACAATCTTGCGGGCAAAGAGGCCGGACGGCGACGCGCGCTCTTCCTCTTCACGCTCGGCGCGGTGCTTCCGGCGATGCCGTTCATCCACTCCGGCATGGAAATTTGCGAGTGGCGCCCAGTCAACCTCGGACTGAACTTCACAGACGACGACCGGCAGCGATTCCCCGCCGAAACGCTGCCGCTCTTCGCCCCCGCTGCCTGCGACTGGGCTGAGTCGAACGGCCTTGCTCCGCTCTGCGACGACATCCGCAAGGTGCTCGACATCCGCGAGCGCTATTTCGACCTGATTCGATGCGGCGACAAAGGCTCGATCACGCAGCCCTACATCTCCGATCTGCAGTTGTTGACCGTCATGCGCAAATCGGGTGGTAGAAATCTTGTCTTCGTCGGCAACAGCAACTTCGAGGAGCCGGTTTCCGGCACGATGGAGTTCGGCCAAGAGGAGATGAAACTCGAAGAGCTGATCTCCGCTCAAACACTGACCGTTTCCGATCACAAGCTTGTAATCGATTTCGCTCCCGGCCAATGTGTGCTGTTCGAACTACCCAATACGGATGGAGAGTAATTCCGAAAAATTTTTCTAGTAAACCATTTAATTATTATCACATCATGTCACTTCTCGTCATTGGATCCCTCGCTTTCGACGACATCGAAACTCCTTTTGGCCGCTCCGATAACACCCTCGGCGGCTCTTCGACCTACATCGCGCTGTCGGCCAGCTACTTCACCGACGAGCCGATCAAAATGGTCGGCGTCGTCGGTTCCGATTTCGGTAAAGAGCACTTCGACCTGCTCCACGCCAAAAACATCGATACCAAAGGCATCCAGGTCGTCGAGGATGGCAAAACCTTCCGCTGGGCAGGCCGCTACCACTACGACATGAACACCCGCGACACACTCGACACGCAGCTCAACGTCTTCGCCGAGTTCGATCCGCACGTTCCGACGCAGTACCGCGACGCGAAGTATGTGTGCCTTGGCAACATCGACCCAGAGTTGCAGCTCAAGGTGCTCGACCAGATTTCCGACCCGGAGCTGGTCGTCTGCGACACGATGAACTTCTGGATCGAGGGCAAGCCCGAAGAACTGAAAAAAGTGCTCAAACGAGTGGATGTGTTCATCGTCAATGACAGCGAAGCACGCCTGCTCTCCGGCGAACCAAATCTGGTCAAGACCGCCCGCATCATCCGCGAGATGGGTCCGAAAACCCTCATCATCAAAAAGGGCGAGCACGGCGCGCTGCTCTTTACCGACAACGGAATTTTCGCCGCACCGGCCTTCCCGCTCGAATCGATCTACGACCCGACCGGCGCAGGCGATACCTTCGCAGGCGGCTTCATCGGGCATCTGGCCCGCTGCGGCAGCACGAGCGAAGCCGAGATGCGCAAAGCCGTGCTCTACGGCAGCGCCATGGCCAGCTTCTGCGTCGAGCAGTTTGGCCCGTACCGCTACAACGAACTCGATCTCCTCGAAGTTGACGACCGCTACCAGAGCTTCCTGGACCTGTCGAGAATCGGGGAGTAAAATCGCGCTGGGGCGGTGGGTTTTGCACCGCCCCGGGCATTTTCTTTTGTGGACTTGGTGGACGAAGTGGACGTTGTGGACTATTGACGAATTGTTTCCTCTTCGCTCTTTAGTCCCACGAGTCCCAATTGTCCCAGCAGTCCCAAAAGTCCCAAAGCCAAACTCACACAACCAACAACCAGCTAAACCATGCAGCAACTCACCCCTCTGGACATCTCATTCATTGCGGGGTACCTGCTGTTGACCCTGCTGGTCGGTCTGTTCTTTTCGCGACGGGCCTCTGAAAACGTTGGCGAGTTCTTCCTTTCGGGCCGCAAGCTGCCGTGGTGGATTGCAGGCACCGGCATGGTGGCAACCACCTTCGCCGCCGATACGCCGCTTGCCGTTGCTGGCTTCGTGGCCAAGAACGGCATCGCGGGCAACTGGGTGTGGTGGACCTTCGTGTCGGGCGGAATGCTCACGGTCTTCTTCTTCGCCCGACTCTGGCGGCGGGCCAACATTCTGACCGATCTCGAATTCATCGAGCTGCGTTACAGCGGCAAAGCCGCAAGCTTTCTGCGCGGCTTCAAGGCAGTGTACTTCGGCCTTTTCATCAACGCGGTGATCATCGGCTGGGTGAACCTGGCTATGTTCAAGATCATCACGATCATGATCCCCGAACTAGATCCGCAGTGGACGATCATCGGGCTGGTGGTGTTCACGACACTCTACTCTGGCATGTCAGGCCTCTGGGGCGTCTCGATCACCGACGCCGTGCAGTTCGTCATCGCAATGGTCGGCTGCGTCATCCTCGCCGTACTGGCGGTCAACTCGCCGCAAGTCACCGCTGCTGGAGGCCTGCAAGAGGCTCTGCCCGGCTGGATGTTCGACTTCTTCCCGTCCTTCTCATCAACCGCTGACGCATCGGCGACCGGAGCCTTCGCGCTCCCCTTTACCGCTTTCGCCGCAATGGCATTCGTGCAGTGGTGGTCGTCGTGGTATCCGGGCGCGGAGCCAGGCGGCGGCGGCTACATCGCCCAGCGCATGATGAGTGCGAAGGACGAAAAAAACTCGCTGCTCGCGACCCTCTGGTTCACCATTGCGCACTACGCCATCCGCCCATGGCCGTGGATCGTGGTCGGCCTGGCAAGCCTCGTGATGTTCCCGGACTTGCCCGCAGACCAGAAGGAGGACGGCTTCGTGCATGTCATGAACGCCGTGCTGCCCGCGGGACTGAAAGGGCTACTCATCGCGGCCTTCATGGCAGCCTACATGTCAACGCTTTCGACCCACCTGAACTGGGGCACGAGCTACCTCATCAACGACCTCTACAAGCGCTTCGTCAAGCCGGAGGCCGATCAAAAGCACTACGTGCATGTCTCGAAAATCGTGACCGCGATTACGGCAATCTTTGCTCTTTACATCACTTTTTACGTTCTCGAAAGCATCACCGGCGCGTGGACTTTCATCATCCAGTGCGGCGCGGGCACCGGGTTTGTCCTCATCATGCGCTGGTTCTGGTGGCGGCTCAACGCCTGGTCGGAGATCACCTCGATGGTCGCGCCGATCATCGCCTACACCTGGATCAGCCAGTTCACTGCGATCGAATTCCCCGAATCGATCTACATCATCGTGCTCTTCACCATCGCTTGCACACTCGCCGTCACCTGGCTCACCAAGCCGACCGACCGCGCCAAGCTGGAACACTTCTACCGCGTCACGCGCGTCGGTGGCACGCTCTGGAAACCGGTCGCCGACCGACTGCCCGACGTCAAGGGCGACACCGGTTTTGCTGCGCTCATGCTCGACTGGCTCTTCGGCATCGTGCTGGTCTATTCGGTGCTCTTCGGCACCGGCAAGCTGATCTTCGGCGAGCCGCTCGCTGCCACGCTCTATTATGCTGCTGGAGCTGTAGCTGGCGTGATGATCTACCGCGACCTTTCGAAACGCAACTGGAGCACCTTCGACTGATGACCGGACAACGACGGCTCATCCTCGCTTCGCAATCACCGCGCCGCAAGGAGCTGCTCGCCATGACGGGAATCCCGTTCGAGACCGCCTCGGTCGAGATCGACGAGACCTTCGATCCCGCGCTATCAGTCGAGGAAAATGTGATGGAAATCTCGAAGCAGAAGGCCGAAGCCGTCGTGCAAACGTTGCCGGAGGTGGAAGCCAAAGCGGTCGTGCTTGGATCGGACACCACGGTAGTGCTCGATGGCAAGCCGCTCGGCAAGCCCGGCGACTTCGACCACGCCTTCGAGATGCTTTCGGCGCTGCAAGGCCGCAGCCACGAAGTGCTCACCGGCTTCTGCATCCTGCACGATGGCGAGGCAATTGCCGACTACGCCCGCACTGTCGTCGAAATTGGCGCAATGACGCCCACCGAGATCACCCGCTACATCGAAGTGATGAAACCGTTCGACAAAGCCGGATCGTACGGTATCCAGGACCCGCTCCTCGCCTGCTTCGTCACACGCATCGACGGCTGCTACTACAACGTCGTCGGCCTGCCGGTCTCGAAAGTTTACGCCGCCCTCAAACCGCTCTTCCCATTGGACGCGGATCGATGAGCCAGAAACCTGTACTCGTCATCCTCGGCCCCACCGCCTCCGGCAAAACGGAGCTGGCCTTCCGCACTGCCCGCAAAACCGGCGGCGAGATCATCTCAGCGGACTCGCGCCAGATTTATCGCGGCATGGACATCGGCACCGCAAAACCACCGAAGTGGATGCTTGACGAAATCAGGCATCATTTCATTGACGAAAAAGAGATAGGCCAACCCTTCAGCGCCGGAGATTTCGCGGAACAGGCGGCAGAACGAATCCGCAAACTACGTCAGCGCAGCATTACACCAATCGTCGCGGGCGGCTCGACGCTCTACCTCGAAGGGCTGCTCAAAGGCTTTGCCGAGCTCCCGCAATCCGACCCGGAAATCCGGGCGCAACTGACCCGCGAACTTGAGCTGCAAGGCGCGGAAGCGCTCTACCAGCGGCTCGAAGCAATCGATCCCGAACAGGCCAAAACCCTCGATCCTACCAAAACTCAGCGCCTCATACGAAGCCTCGAAATCATCGAAATTTCCGGCACAACCGTCACCGCCTTGCAGAGCAAAACCTCCGGCCCACCGCCTGGCATCGAGTTCACCGTCATCGGCCTCGGCCTGCCCCGTCCACAGCTCTACGACCGCATAAACCGCCGCACAATCGAGATGATGCAAGCCGGACTCGAAGCTGAAGCCCGCCGCCTCTACGACCGCTTCCGCAGCCAGTGGCGCAGCAAAAACCTCAACGCTCTCGCCACCGTCGGCTATCGCGAACTATTCGAGCACTTCGAAGGATTGCACGATTTACAGACCGCTGAAACCCTCATAGCCCAGCACACAAGAAACTACGCCAAACGCCAGTTAACATTTTTCCGTAACCGACTCGATGTTGAGTGGATTCAGGGGACGCTTGATGACTCTGAAATCGACAATCTTGTCGAGTCGCTTTGTGAGAAAATTGTCTAATCTCTTGCCGCATTCACCTTCCTCAACGCAATAACGCTCTTAACGCCCCACCTCCCACATCAACCCTCACGGACATTTTACGTCATCGCAAAAAAATATGATTTGAATGAATGGAATTTTGTACGATAATAGAAATAGGGGTCGCTCCGCATCGATTGTATAACCATCCCTCACAGATTGTGGAGCGAAAAGGCTGTTCATATGCCTTAAAAAAATTAGTTACCGTTTTTCCGCTGGAGTTTTTTTATGAAACACTCCATATCGACCCGCAAGGAGTTGACCATCCTCAAGCTTGAAGAGCAGGTTTTTGATGTCCGGCATGCCGAATGGTTCAGGACAACAATCGATACGATGGTCAGTGATGAAGCAAGCAAAAACATCATCGTCGATTTTTCACAGGTCAAGGCGATCGATTCTTCTGGCATAGGTTCCATACTTCTTGCCCACCAGCGCGCGAACAGTTCCGACGGACTGGCCATTTTTGTCTCACTCTGTCAGCAGATCAAGGAGCTGCTCAAGCTCGCAAATCTTGACAAACAGCTCTTTATCTTCTCCTCGATCAACGAAGTCATGACTCTGATCGAACCGGCTCTGAAAGGCAAACGCTCCAGAAAAGCCCGTCAGCAACGCAATGAGAATGATAACGACGGTGACGATGAAATGAACGAAGAGATCGACATGCTGCCCGACGATGCGTACGACAACGAATCGTTTGACGACATGGATGACGAAACAGACGACAGCGACGAACGCGAAGAGGACGATGGCAAGTCCGCCAAGTCGGTTAAAAAACCGAAGAAACGTGGCCGCCCTAAGAAAAATTCTCAACCGCCGCCCAAAGCGGTCAAGAAAAAATCCAAGTCCCTGGATTGAGTCGTCATTCTGGCATTAGCATAACGTACGGAAATCATCCGCCAACCCTCCATTTGACATTTTTTAGCGTCAACACTATTTTTTGAACGGTGGTCAGTACCTTGCCGCCTTCTCTTGAAAAACGAACTGTTTTATCCAGAGAAAGGAGCCCCTGCCATGCTTGACGACCTTTTCAGGAATCAGCTAACACAACTTCTAGAAGCCGCGTGCATTACCATCGATGGCCCGAGTCCCTGGGACGTCAAGGTGCGCGATGCCCGTATGTTCAGAAAAACCGTACTCGAAGGCAACCTTGGATTCGGCGAATCCTACATGGATGGGTGGTGGGAGTGCGACGATCTCGACGAGCTGTTTTACAGGATTCTTTCCTCCGGCATCGACCGGCAGCTTGTCACGCTGACCAAAGCCGTCGAATCGATCCAGAGCACGGTTCGAAACCTGCAAAAACCTGCTCGTGCCTTTACGGTGGGCAAACGGCATTACGATGCGGGCAATGACCTTTTCCAGGCGATTGAGTCAGTAGTCTACAACAGTTTTTTCACACTTATTAATTCGGCGGATAAAGCTCGCAAATATAGTATATGGCGGGTATGGAAAAGATTGACATCAGAAAGCTCTCAGACAAAGAGCGCTCCTTATTGCGCAAACAGGTGATTGGCCTGCGAAAGCAAGGGATCGGAAACAACGAAATTGCCGAGCGATTAGGGCTATCGCGTGAAACAACCAGCCGATGGTGGAAAAGGTATCAAAGAGAAGGCAAGGCGATGTTGTCGGTGCCTCGACGAGGTCGAAAGCACGGTGAGAAAAGACGCTTGAGCCATGAGCAGGAAAAGCAGATCCAGAAGATGATCGTCGATCATTATCCAGAGCAATTGAAGTTGCCCTTTGCCCTCTGGAATCGCCAAGCCGTTACGCTGCTGATCCTGCAACAGTTTGGCATCAACCTGCCTGTTCGCACTGTCGGCGATTACTTGTCACGCTGGGGTTACACGCCACAACGGCCAATACGGAAGGCCTATGAACAGCGCCCAGCCGAAGTCGAACGGTGGATGCAGGAGTCCTATCCGGCCATCAGAGAGAAGGCAAAGGCTGAAAAAACCGAGATTTACTAGGGAGACGAGACCGGTATCTCGACCAATGGCAATCTGGTCAGAGGCTATGCGCCTGCCGGCAAGACTCCCGAATTACGAATCAATGCGCGCAAGGAGCACATCAGTATGATCTCGGCGATCAGCAACAAAGGCAAGCTCCGCTTCATGCTGTATGAGGATGCCATGAACAGCAAGCAGCAAGCGACTGATTGAGTTCATGAAACGTCTGGTCAAAGATGCCCGTCGGAAAGTGATCCTGATTCTGGACAATCTGAAAGTTCATCATAGCAAACCAGTCAAGGAGTGGCTTGGCAAGAACTCGAAAAAGATCGAGGTATTCTATCTACCTGCGTATTCACCGGAACTCAATCCTGACGAGTATTTGAACAATGATCTGAAGCAAGCAGTGCATGGAAATTATGGTGGTGTAGCCAAATCAAAAGCAGCGATTCATCAGAAAACGATTTCGCATATGAGGCATTTGCAGAAGAGCCCTCAGAAAGTTGAAAAACTCTTCGATCACCCTCATGTTCGCTATGCTAAAAATTGATGTCTTTAATCGCCAGAGTAATAACACACATTGATCCGCTATAAATAAATTACATTTTACCCTGGCCTTTATCGATCAAAACAAATAGGCCAAGCCAATCAAAAATACTTTAATAAAAACCCTACACAATTCTTCAATATAAACCGAAACATTATGTCCAATACTGTTACAAAAAAAACAAAAGAAAAGATCATTGAACACATCACGAAAGAAATAGAGGTTATCACCAATAACATCATATCATTCAGACTAAAAAACGCCTTCACCGTCTGGATTGGTCCCTTTATTCTATTAGGCTCCTTAATTTTATCTAAGAACATTCATGTTGACTACGACAAAATCCAAGATGTCATAGGTCTTATTGCGACGCTACCGTTACTATTTATTATTATGGGAGTTATGGGTGGCTTAATAGAACAGCAGTCTTGGGCACAATGTGAAAAATTGAGACGGGCAATCTCCGAAATCACAACAAGAGATGATATTAATAGCGAAGAATTGTATTCCCTCATCAGTTTCAATAATTTAAATCGTCACGCATTAATAGCTTACACAATTGTCTTTATACTATTACTAACAATTTTTGTTTTTATAACAATAATCACCTTTAACATAATATCATGGGAACCACAAAGCAATAGCATTCCATAATCATCCTCCATTCTCTTTTTAATTGCAAGTATAACTTTCAAGATAACCGCCAATATTGCAGTAAATAGTTTAAGCTGTGATCATGGATAGAGAAAACAACTGCGGTTCTTCTCGTTGAATTTGCGCACCTCTTTCTGTGCAGTATGGAGAATTTTGTCGACCGGTTTCTGCCTGACAACCATTTGGCGATAGCGATCGGTTCCGGTAAGCTTGTCGAAAAAGTCCTTGTTCAAACCGAACTGGTCGGGATACAGCTTCTGCAAAGCCAGCAGAATCACCGCTTGCGTCCTGAAAGGCTCAAACCTCGCACGATCGGTCACAGCAAGCCGGATACCGTAGCACGTCGATCCGGCAAATTTGCTGCTCGACGGGACAAACGATGCAGCCTCAAGAGAGAGCCCCGGCAAATCGTATTGCAGCAGTTCTGATAAAAGGACTTCGCTGTTGATAAACGGCGCGCCGAACAGTTTGAACGGAGCCTCGGTGCCGCGCCCCTCGCTCACTGCGGTAGCTTCGAGCATGACCGTAGCCGGGTAAAGCAGCAGCGTCTCGAAATCGCGGAGATTGGGCGATGGCGAGCGGAACCGGTAACCCGGCAGCTCGTCGGCAAACAAATCGTGACGATAGCCGCTCATGCGCACAACCTGCAAAAAGAGGTCCGGATAATTCCGCTGTTGCAGCCAGTTGGCGATCTCTCCAACGGTCATACCGTGAATAAACGGCAGCTCCGCAGCTCCAACAAACGACTCGTAGTCCGGATCGAGCACGAAGCCGGAAACTGGCATTGGCGCAATGGGATTCGGCCGATCGAGCACCATGAACGCGATACCAGCATCACGGCAAGCCTCCATCGCGAGCTTCATGGTGGAAATGTAGGTGTAGCAACGCACACCGGCGTCCTGCAAATCGAACACCAGCAGATCGATAGTTTTAAGAAGCTCGGAGTCTGGTCGCTTCGTCTTGCCGTAAAGAGAATAGACCGGAATGGCATCACCAATCGCGCTGTTGCCGACCTTTTCGCCAGCCTCATGCTCAAGCGTGAAACCATGCTCCGGCGCCATGAGGAACTTCAGCTCAACGCCATTGCGCAGCAACACCTGATAGCCCGGTTCGCCAAAGCCCGAAACCGACACCGCATTGGTAATCATGCCCACCCGTTTTCCCTGAAGCGACAAACACCTTTCGGCATCGAGCACATCAAGCCCGTAGCGAAAAGATTCGGCATAGGTTGCCGGAACGGGAAGCAACTGAAAAAGAAAAACAAGAAAGAAGAAAGGCAGAGCTATGCGCTTCATAAGAGGTGTCACCCAGAAGTTCATCCGAAGAAGCAAATCATCCAGACAGAACTGTCCGATCTGTCCTGGAAAAATAGTTCAGTAGCGGCAATATACCCCACCCTTCAGGAAAAGCGGCGTTCCGGGCAATAAAAAAAGCCGCACAACATGGCGCGGCCTTTGGATGGTGGTGGGGACAGGACTTGAACCTGCAACCTTCGGGTTATGAGCCCGACGAGCTACCAATTGCTCCACCCCACGATGTAAAGTCCTTTAATGTACGACTCTCTTGATAAATAACAAACAATTAACAAACAGAGTTCCCATTAATGCCTTCGCCCTGCGGTTCCAGCAGGAACAGACCGCCATCGGCCCCATCCACGGCGAGAATCATGCCCTGCGACAGCTCGCCCCGCATTTTCCGCTCGGCGAGGTTGGCCACCAGCACGACGTTCTTGCCAACCAGCTCCTCGGGCTTGTAATGCTGCGCGATGCCCGAAAGCACTTGGCGCTCTTCCGAGCCAACCTGAAGCTTCAGCTTGAGCAGCTTGTTGGCCTTTTTGACCGGCTCGCACTCAATCACTTTGGCCACGCGCAGATCGATCTTCTGGAAGTCGTCGAAGGTGATCTCCGGCTTGAAGCTCATCGGCGCAGGCTGTTCGGCAGCTTCGCGGCGCTCCGCTTCGGCAAGCAGCGCTTCGATCTTTTTCAGCTCGGGCTCGAGGTCTTTGTCTTCGATCTTCGAGAAGAGGATTTCCGACGAACCGAGCAGCTTGTGCCCCTTCTTCAACCCCGGTTCGAGCGCCTTGCGCCAAACAGGATTGCCGGGTTCGACGAGTTCGTCAATGCTGCCCTCGAAACCGAGCATCTTCCAGATGCGGTTGGCGGTTTCGGGAATGATCGGCCAGAAGAGCAGCGCAAGCGTGTGGCAGAGGTTCAGCGACACAGCCATCGTGCGGCCTGCCGCTTCAGGATCGACCTTGATCACTTTCCACGGCTCGCTTTCAGTGAGGAAGCGGTTGGCGAAGCGGGCGATCTCCATCGCCTGCGTCGCGGCTTCGCGGAAGTGGAAGCCATCGAAGGCCGCTTCGAGCTTGCCGAAGCTCGCCAACCAGTCGATGCCGAGGCTGTCCCACGCTTCGAGATCGATGTCGCACGGAACCTCGCCGCCAAAGCGCGAGTTGGTGAAGTCGATCGAGCGTTTGATGAAGTTGCCGAGCGTGTCGGCCAGCTCGCCGTTGGTGCGGTTCTGGAAGTCGCTCCAACTGAAGTCGGTATCCTTGTTCTCCGGGTAGTTCATCGCGATGCTGTAGCGCAGCGTGTCCGCCGGGAAGCGTTCGAGAAACTCGCCTAGATAGACCGCGTAGTTGCGCGATTTGGAGAACTTGCGCCCCTCGAAGTTCATGAACTCGGAGGCGGGCACGTTGTCGGCCAGCTCGTAGCGTCCTTCGCTGCGTCCCTCGTTCCAAGCCATCAGAATTGCCGGGAACATCAGCGTGTGGAACACCACATTGTCCTTGCCGATGAAGTTGATGATGCGCGTCTCCGGATCCTGCCAGTAGCGCTTCCACGCCTCCACGTCGCCCTGCTTTTCAGCCCACTCTTTCGTGAAGGAGATGTAACCGAGCACAGCATCGAACCAGACGTAGAGCACCTTCCCCTTCGCCTCTTCGGAGTCGAGCGGCAGCGAAATGCCCCACGCCAGATCGCGGGTGATGGCGCGGTCGGCGAGGCCCTGGTTGAGCCACGTGCGCGAATAATTCACGACGTTCGAGCGCCAGTCGCCGGTGTGCCGTTCGACGAATGCTTCAAGATCTTTCTGGTAGCGCCCGAGCGGGAAATACCAGTGCAGGGTTTCGCGCAGCTCCGGAGTAGCATCGGAGAGCTTGCTTTTCGGATCGATCAGCTCGGTCGGGCTGAGGTGCGTGCCGCACTGCTCGCACTGGTCGCCATTCGCGCCGGGCGCTTTGCAGACCGGGCAGGTGCCGGTGATGTAACGGTCGGAGAGAAAGCGGTTCGCCTTCGGATCGAAAAACTGTTTCTCGGTTTTCTTGACGAAAATGTTCTTTTTTTCGATCTCCGAGAAAAACTCGCGGGCGGTCTCGTGGTGCACAGGGCCACTGGTACGGCCGTAATAATCGAAGGAAATACCGCACTTTGCGAACGCATCAGCGTTCATCTTGTGATAGCGATCCACCACATCCTGGGGCGAAATGCCCTCCTTGTCGGCGGTGATGGTGATCGGTACACCGTGCTCGTCCGAGCCGCCGATGTGAATCACGTCGTGGCCGCAGAGCCGTTTGTAGCGCACATAAATATCGGCGGGGAGATAGACCCCGGCAAGATGGCCGAGATGCACCGGGCCGTTAGCGTAAGGAAGAGCGGTAGTGACAAGCGTCCTTTTGAACGTATGGCTCATATCAGGAAATATTTCAAAAATAAACAGGTGACCCCATCAAGAGGAAAAACGATAGTAACTGTGTCAAAACATGAAGTGCAACAGGCACACTTATTGGCGTTTGCCGCTCATCTTATTGTACTGGTCGAGCGAGAGGCGGCGCTTCTGACCGCTGCTCTCGTAGCGGATCCAGATGCATTTCCGCTGCGGATCGACCCCCTCGACAACGGCATTGCCATCCCGAACTGCAAAGGTGGTGCCCACCGTGGGCCAGCTATTGCTGCGGCATGAACCGTGTTTGCCTGCATTGCCTTTGGAAAACCCGAGGCAACATTTAGGGCGGTTGCACAAGCCGATGGTATTGAACGAGAGATTATCTCCGTTGGAGCCTTCAAACGTCTGAGGCTTTTCGGCAAACGGATTGGAGTGAATCTTCTGCATCCAGGTCGAGCAGCACAGTGAGCAGCCGCACGAGCCCTGGCTGTTGGTGCGCCGGGCCTCCTCGCGAGTAGTGATCTGCACCATCTGTATTCGGGCCTTGAACTCCCCGGCAAGGTCGCGCACCAGGCCGCGAAAATCGACGCGGTGGGTAGCCGTGTAATAGACCGACAGCTTCTGCTGGTCAAGACGGAGATCGATATCGACCAGCTTCATATCGAGCCGGTGACGCTCGATCCGCTCGTGACAGGCCGCTCTTATCTCCGGCTCGCGTTTGCGAAGCTCGGTAAACGCAGCCACATCTTCTTCGCTGGCATAGCGGATAACAGCAGGCAGCTCGTCTGTTTTCTCCATTAATCCCTTGAGCTTGAGCTTGTGCTGCGCAATGCGGCCCATCGAATAAACCATGCCTAAATCGAAACCGCCATCGGCTTCCAGAATCACCGGCAAGCCGATCGAAAGCTCCCCGCCAGTCTTGTTGACGTAAAACTCCCGACGGCATCCTTTCAGCTCAACCTCACAGACCGGAACGACCTCCTCTTCCAGCTCCCCGGCATAGAGATCGGCAGTCTGCTCATGTAATATCTTCGAAAGTTTCAACCTGATCCTGGCATTCTCGCCAAGCAGGCAACTGCATAAAACGGTACTCATACAACATTGTTCTGATCATCACTGCCACTCCCATCTTCGGTGAAACGACAGCATTATTTTTTACACCTCACTTTTCCGGCGAACCTCCTCTGGAGAAAAACTCACGAAAAGCTTCGACGCGCCGGTTGATCGATGCCGATCCCCGGATGACCGTATCGAAGCCGTCGAGACGGCGCTCGATCACCGCTTGCTTCACCTTGTCGAGATGAGATTCAGTCGTCTGTTGCATCAAGGCGGTCAGGGAGTCAAGCCCCTGCCACTCCGCACTATTCAGCACTTTTGGCGACCCGAAAGACAGGAAAAGTTCAGGTTTCTGGTCCTCAAGATATTCAATACGGCTGACAACTGAAACAAGATAGAGTGATTCGCTCTTTTTCAGAACACGATCGGCAATACCGGCCGTTCCCCTGAAAAACTGAATGGGACGTTTATCGACATGCTCGATTTTGCCTTGCGGAAAAATCCAGAGCGCGTTCTGCTTGTCACTCGGCGAAAGCAGGCGCTCGCTCGCGTAATCAAGCGTGGCGATGGCGCTACGCGCATTGGATCGATCGATGGAAAATGCTCCGAGCCGAGTGAAGAACTGGTGCTTCAGAAGCTGCGGATACTCAATGATGATGTAGAGGTTTTGCCGGAAGTACAACTCCGTGCAGAGCTGTGACCAGAAGCCGTCCCACCAGTAGGCGTGGTTGCCGTAAAAGATAACCGGAATCGAGGTGTCCATCTCCGGTAGGCCAGGCGGCATCTGCACTCTCAACGAGTTGAAATGCCGCCGGAACTGGCGCCGCGAATACCATCCGAACCATCGGGTGTAGGCCCAGCTCCGGCGAACTTTCAGCATGGAGAGCGGTTAGCTGAACGCTTTTCTTATGCGGTTGACCGCCTCGGTCAGCTCCTCGATGGAGGCCGCGTACGACAGGCGCAGGTTCTCCGGCGCACCGAACGCATCGCCCGGCACAGTAGCCACGTAGTGCTCAGCGAGCAGATACTCCGCAACGTCGGTCGAATTCTGCATCACCTTGCCGCCGAAGGTTTTGCCGAGCACCCCCTTGATCGACGGGAAGATGTAGAATGCGCCCTCCGGCAGCGTGCATTCGATGCCGGGAATGGTGTTCAGCTCGCGGAACATGAAGTCGCGGCGCTTCTCGAACTCCGCACGGCGCTCTTCGACGATAGTCTGGTCGCCATCCAGCGCGGCCGCGGCAGCCTTCTGCGCGATGGAGTTGGCGTTGGAGGTGGTCTGAGACTGAATCTTGCCGCAGGCGGCGATAATCCACTTCGGCGCGGCCAGGTAGCCGATCCGCCAGCCGGTCATCGAGTAGGTTTTCGAGGTGCCGTTGCTCACGATCACCCACGGCTTCATCTCCTCAATCCGCGCCGGGGAGAAGGGCTTCACGTCACCGTACACGATCCGGTCGTACATCTCGTCGGAGAGCACGAAAATCTCCCTGCCTTCGAGCACCTTCATCAAGGCCCGCACCTCGGCCTCGTTATAGACCGCGCCGGAGGGATTGGAGGGCGAGTTTAGCACGAGCACCTTGGTGTTCGGCGTGATGGCCGCTTCGAGCTGCTCCGGAGTCATCTTGTAGCCGGTCTCGATCGAGGTTTCGACAATCACCGGCGTAGCTCCGGCCAGGCGCGCCATCTCCGGGAAGCTCACCCAGAACGGCGCAGGTACGATCACCTCGTCGCCCTCGTCGCAGAGCGCCAGGAAGGTGTTGGCCAGCGTCTGCTTGCCACCGGTGCTGACGATGATTTCATCGTCGGCGAACTCCAGACCGTTCTCGCGCGACAGTTTTCCCCGGATCGCCTTTTTCAGCTCCGGAATTCCGGCATTGGCCGTGTAGCGGGTGAAGCCGGAACGAATCGCCTCGATGCCCGCTTCGCAGACGTTCTCTGGAGTCGGAAAGTCCGGCTCGCCCGCCGAAAGGCTCACTACATCCTTGCCTTCAGCCTTCATCTTCTTGGCAAGACCGGTGATCTTCATCGTCTGCGACTCCTGCATGCTCAGCACTCGCTTGCTCAGATATTGTTCGTAACTCTCTGCGCTCATGGTATGATATTATGGTTGAAGGTTGGATAATTGGATAGTTATGGCTGACCGGTACGTTCGGCCCGTTTTTTGTCAAGCCGTTCGAGCACGTAGGGGTGGACGAACTTGCTGACATCCCCACCCAGCATCGAGACCTCACGGATGATCGACGAGGCGATGTAGGTGTACTTGACGTTTGGCATGAGAAAAACCGTGGTCACCTCGGAATTGAGGTGACGGTTGAGCAGCGACATCTGGAACTCGTACTCGAAATCCTTGACTTGACGGACGCCACGAACGATGGCGCTGGCACCGGCAGAGCGGGCGTAATCGGCCAGAAGCCCGACATGCAGCACATCGACGTTCACATTCGGAAACTCACGAACCACTTCGCGAACCATCTCAAGGCGTTCATCGACTGAAAAAAGCGTCTGCTTCTGGCTGTTCTCGGCCAGAACCACTTCGACATGATCGAAGATGTTGAGCGCCCGCTCGAGCACGTCGAGATGCCCGTTGGTGAAAGGGTCGAAGGTTCCTGGATAGATCGCTTTTTTGCTCATGAAGTCACGGTTCGGGGGTAAAAAATGAGACTCGTGTCGTCCCGTAATCCTTGTGGAACAGATAGCCGCGTGATTGCGAAAAATCGTGGCTCGAATGGTGCTCGATCAGAAGCAGCCCGTCTGCGGCGAGCAGGCCAGTGTCGAGAATCGAGCGGATGAGTAACTCGTAATCTTCCCAGCGGTAGGGTGGATCGCAGAACACCAGATCGAACGGCCCCTTTTCACGTTTCAGAAACGCTGAAACGTCGGCCATGACGAACCGCGCAAGTGACTGCACACCGATGTCGGAGGCCGTCTGCTTCATCGTATCGAGCGCCTTGCGGTTCTGCTCAACGAAGCACACGCTTCGTGCGCCGCGGCTCAACGCCTCGAAACCGAGGTTGCCAAACCCGGCGAACAGATCAAGCACATCGATGCCGTCGAAATCAATCCGCGCCGCAAGGGTGTCGAAAAGCGACTTCTTGACCCGGCTGCTGCACGGCCGAATATCACGCGAAGGCAGATGCCTGATCTTTCGCCCCCGGTATCTGCCCGCCTGAACCTGCACTCCGAACGGACAGGCTTAAAAGTCGCCGAAAATGGTCACGCCGAGAATCTCTAGCGCTTTCGCTTCATCCTCTTTGGACGGGGGCTTGCCGTGCCAGTTGGACTTGTCAGGCATCGTGCCCTCAAAGAACGGCACGCCTTTACCCATGACCGTTTTGGCCAACACAACCACCGGTTTGGTGCGGCCAGTGTCCTTACGGAGATATTCGAGCGTGTCGATGAAATGCTCGATGTCATTGCCGTCGCAAGAGAGCACATCCCAGCCGAACGCGCGCCACTTGTCGGCGAACGGCTCGATCTCCATCACGTCGCACACCTCGCCGTCGATCTGCTGGTTGTTGTAATCGACGATGCCGATCAGGTTGCCGAGCTTGTAGTGGGCGGCGCTCATCGCGGCCTCCCATATCTGCCCCTCCTGGCACTCGCCATCGCCCATCAGGCAGAAGACCTCGCCCTTTTTGCCGTCCATGCGCAAGCCAAGCGCTGCGCCGACTGCTGCCGAGAGACCCTGGCCGAGCGATCCGGAGGCGATATTGATGCCCGGAAGCTGCGATTCGCAGGTCGGATGCCCCTGAAGATAGGAGTTGATCTCGCGCAGGTAGTTCAGCTCATCGAGCGAGAAGTAGCCCGAGCGGGCCAGCACACTGTACCAGACCGGTGCGATGTGGCCGTTGGAGAGGAACAGCATGTCGTGATCGTGCCCCTCGCCAAATTGATGCGGGTGGTGCTGCAAAATCCTGAAGTAAAGCGCAGTAAAAATATCGGCCATGCCGAGCGAACCGCCAGTATGGCCAGAACTGGCCTTGGCCAGCATGCGAACCACATCACGGCGCACCTGACGAGCCATGTCCTTGAGTTCATCGATGGTTGAAAGCTGCAAGTGCTTGCCTTTTTTCTCCGCAGGATAAGGCTTCAGATGTTGTGCCATGATGGAAACGATGAATGAATGATGGCTGAAAATTACTACGAAAACAGCGAGCAAAGCGGCGCGAAACCGCCTGCCGGAAAGCTGTAAAGTTAAACGCAGAGGCCTAATTTACCAAGTCACGAGCTGGCAGCATGCTCTTTTCTTTTTTTGAGATACTTCACGACCGCCCAGATGATCAGTCCCGCGAACAACACCGTGAACGGCGCGCTGTAGAGCATCCCGTAGTGGCCGATCTGATCCCAGTTGCTTCCGAGCACAAAACCGCTGTAGATTAAAAGGGAGTTCCAGAGCAGCGCACTCACCAGGGCAGCGGCAAAAACCCGCGCTATCTTCAGATGCAGCATCCCGGCCATGATGCAGATGACCGCCCTCGACCCGAAAAGGAAGCGGTTCACAAGGACGGACAGATAGGCGTGGCCCGAGAACTTCTGGCGCACGGCCTCCATTTCAGATGGCGGGAAAAGCTTGTGAACGCTTCGTGCAAACTTGTGACGCACCTCGCGCTCTCCTGCCGCATAAAGCTTGAGCCCGAGAAAACGACTGAGCAAAAACACGGTCATAAAGCCGGCCACGGAACCAAAGGTTGACCAGAACAATGCAGCCGTAAAGGTGATGGTCTTGAAGGTAAGCAGGTAGCCGGCAAGGGCTATGGGAACATCCCCCGGAACCGGGGGAATGACATTCTCGAAATAGGCCGAAAAAAACAGCGCAACATAGACCGATGCAGGATCGGCCTGTTGAAGGTAAGCGACAAAATTGTCAAACATGAAAATGGGTTCCCGGAATCAAGTGTTTACTATTCCAGTACCCGCTTTTTGACTTCTGAATAGGCGTCTTCAACACCACCGAGATCAAGCCTGAAGCGATCTTTGTCGAGTTTTTCACCCGACTCGGCGTCCCAGAAACGGCAGGTGTCAGGGCTGATTTCGTCACCAAGGAGGATTTCGCCCTTATGGCGGCCAAATTCGAGCTTGAAATCGACAAGCCGCAACTTGCGCTCGGCAAACCACGCAACGAGCAGGCTGTTGATCTTTTCGGCTAGCTCTTTGAGCAACGCAAGCTCCTCATGGGTGGCGAGTCCGAGTTCCACGGCGTGCGCCTCGTTCATCAGCGGATCGTCGAGATCGTCGTCCTTCAGATAGAGTTCGACAATCGGCTGCTTCAGCACCGTGCCCTCGGTGAAACCGTAACGCCTGACCAGCGAACCGGCGGCGACGTTGCGCGTGACCACCTCGACCATGATGATGTCAAGCTTTTTGCAGAGCATGTCGCGGTCGTTCAGCTTGCTGACAAAGTGGGTCGGAATGCCGTTCTCGGCCAGCATAGCGAACAGACGGCTCGCAATGGCATTGTTGGTCACGCCCTTGTCAGCGATGGAGCCTTTTTTCTTGTTGTTGAACGCGGTTGCGTCGTCCTTGAACTCCTGTATGATGAGGTCAGGGTCATCGGTCTGCCAGACCTTCTTGGCCTTACCCTCATGAAGCATGGTAACTTTATTCATGGATGTCGATTACTTCTTGAATTGGATTAGATATGGAAAAGTACCGGTTCGAACGAACCAGCCTCGATAACAGTCACTCTCCCTGCTGGCTACCGGTCGCCTGCTGCACTGCGCCGGTTAGCACGATATTGATCTGCTCTTCGGTCAAGCCCCGCTCCTTCAGAAACCACATGAATCTGAAAACGCCGAGATCCGAAAGAATCGCCTTGGGACGATCGACTTCATCAAGTCCTCGCGACTTGCTATGCTCATCGGCAGTGCGAAGCCAGTCCTCGATGAATTCGGCCGGCCGGCCATCGCGGGTAAAATAGTCGGTCACAATACGAGCGACATCAGCAAAAGAGGGCATGGGATTGCCAGCAAAAATCTGCTGCATCTCATCGGAAATCTTGCCGAGATAGACGACCGCTTCCATGTCGAGCGTCTCCTCGAGAATATCCCTGGCCTGCTCCTTAACATCGAACTTGTTGGTCATACTCCTGTAAACTGCCGGTTGTCCGGGTCAAGATGATCAAAAATTCCTGATTAAGTTACGTATCACACGCTAAAACGTAAAGAAAAAACTTTACGGAGCAAGACTTGCCCACCCCGTTAAGCCCTTATCTGCTCAGGCTAGAATCAAAATCCAGCTTGAAATCCACGACGGGTTAGCACCCGATATCTACAAGCATCAGAATCCTGAAAGAATCCCGATTACTCATGAGGTGATTCATGCACACTGCCACCATTCAAAACGCTGAGCTTTTGAGAAGCCTCTTCATTGCCTTTGGCTGCAGCTGAACGATACCATTTCATCGCTTCGTTAAGATCACGTTTCACGCCAAGACCATGGTGATATAGGTTGCCGATATTGAGTTCAGCTTCGCCATTGCCTTTGGCAGCTGAGATGCGATACCATTTCATCGCTTCGGCATAGTCCTGTTCGACGCCCTGAGCGCGCTCGTACAAAACTCCGATATTACTTTCACCAGCATAGTTCCCTTTGGCAGCCGACAACCTGAACCACTTCATCGCTTCAGCATAGTCGGTCGGCACGCCCCAACCGTGTTGGTAGAGGTAACCGATCTGGTTTTGAGCATTGTCGTTGCCTTTGGCAGCTGCAAGCCGGTACCATTTCATCGCCTCAACATAGTCCTGGTCTACCCCGACCCCCTTATCGTACATGTATCCAACGGCGTACTCCGCCTCGGCATTGCCTTGCTCAGCTGATCGCTTAAACCATTTCATGGCCTCGGCATAATCACGCTCTACCCCCTGTCCATGGTAGAACTTGATTGCCATGAGATACTCTCCATTGTCAGCATCAGCACCAAATCTGACAGCAGTCTCCTTTGACGCGTCGTCTGACTGAAGCTCCTCTCCACTCCCCGACATGGGCAGAACCATCATAAATACAGCAAGACTGCCGAGCACAAAACGCTTCATAAAATTGTTGATTTTTGGTTCGATAACACAGAGCCGCTTACACTATAAATCAAGAAACTTATTATTGTTACGCTTACAATAATAATCCTTACCCGTAATTCACAACCAATAAGCCCGAGATGCTGAAAAACCCCTCTGGCAAAATCACCTTTTCCTTACTACTGTTGGTTTGGCTAATTGCCCCGTCACGCAATGGAATAAGCAAAGAACCCCCAAAACCAGTCGTCATGATGTGGTGGAATGTGGAGAACCTTTTTGATACGAAGGACGACAAGCATGTCAATGACCGGGAGTTCACTCCTGGAGGCAGAAGGCACTGGACAAACAAAAAGCTGCTTCTGAAAAGACTGCGTATCGAACGGGTACTTCAAGCAATTGAACAGGATCGGGAGTATGGACACTATCCAGACATCATAGCGTTTGCTGAAACGGAGAACCGCCAGGTTTTTGAGGGAACCCTCAAGGCCATTGACCACGCCCGGCACAAGATCGATTATCACGAAAGCCCCGATCCGAGAGGCATCGACATAGGACTGGCGTGGAACCCGCACACAGTAACGTTCACAGGATCAAAGCCTTATCGAGTAAAGCTCGATAACGGTCGAGGAACCCGGTACGTCGTCACCGCAGGATTCCTGGCATCCGGCCATCCATTTACCGTCGTGCTGAACCACTGGCCATCACGCTCGTTCGATGCCAAGTGGAGCGAACCAAAACGCGTTGCCGCCGCCAGAGTCGCCCGTCACATCGTTGATAGTCTCAGGACCAGAAATCCAATGGCTGAAATTATCGTTATGGGTGACTTCAACGATCATCCCGAAGACCGTTCAATCAGAAAAGTCCTCGGCTCTTCGTTTGACCGGGAAGAGGTCCAGCGCGCCAGCAATCGGCTGTTGTACAACTGCTGGAACGACAGTCAATCACCGGGAACATACTATTATCGAAAGCGATGGGAACGAATCGACCAGATACTCGTCTCTTCAGCGCTACTCGATGACAAGGGGCTCCGAATCAACACGAACTCTTTCAGCACCTTCGCTATCCCGGAGATGTTCAGCCGTCCCGGCAAAACCCTCTACTCGACCTATCATCGGGGAAAATTCAAAGGGGGGTTCTCAGACCATCTGCCGTTGCTCCTGAAACTTGACATCGCACCGTAACGATTTCGACGCTCCGTTTTGCCTGTTTGCCAACTCTACATCTGCCATCCGAATACATACTTTCTGAGAGAATGAATTGAAAGTTGCTCGATTCCCAACCTTCACCAGAAAAAAACCTACTGATTCAGCTGCAATTTCATTCCTCAAGCCAGGGATCTGTCACGCTTTCGACTTTGACGGACTGACAATAAAGTGTACATTTTCAAGTCGCTACGGATTCATTATGATCAAGCAAGTCCCTCCATCGAAGCCTCCATCGCGAGCTTCCCCATCACCTCCCGCAGGCTTATCTCAAGCCTGATGTTCTTGTTTTGCGCCTTTTCATTTCCAGGTAACCAGCAATTCTAACAGCAGAGAACATGGACCAACAACTCATTTTGTATGCGATTCCAGTAAGTGGTGCTCTTGCCTTGTTGTACGCTTTTATCAAGGCCTCGTGGGTTTCCCGCCAGGATGTTGGCACCGAAACGATGTCCACCATCGCGGGGCACATCGCGGACGGAGCCCTGGCGTTCCTGAAGCGCGAGTACAAAGTGCTCATCATCTTCGTCATCTCCGTAGCTATCCTGCTCGGCTTTGCCAACAGTGGTCGCGAAGAGACCTCCCCCATCATCGCTCTCAGCTTTATCGTCGGCGCTTTCTGCTCGGGCCTTGCCGGGTTCTTCGGCATGAAGGTGGCCACCAAGGCCAACGTACGCACAACCAACGCGGCGCGTACCGGCTTGGCTGATGCACTCAACATCGCCTTCTCGGGAGGCTTGGTGATGGGCCTTTCGGTGGTCGGCCTCGGCGTGCTGGGTCTGTCGATCCTCTTTATCGTCTATTCGACCATGTACCCCGACGTCAATCAGGTCGGTGAGGTGATCAACCTGATTTCGGGCTTCTCGCTGGGCGCTTCCTCCATCGCGCTCTTCGCCCGCGTCGGCGGCGGTATCTACACCAAGGCGGCAGATGTCGGTGCTGACCTCGCCGGTAAGGTGTACGAGGGCATCCCGGAGGACGACCCGCGAAACCCGGCCACCATCGCCGATAACGTTGGTGACAACGTGGGTGACGTTGCCGGTATGGGCGCTGACCTCTTCGAAAGCTACGTTGGTTCGATCATCGGTACCATGGTGCTCGGTGCAGCGTTCGTGCCGGTCTTCAGCGGCATGGGAGCGGATCCCATTGCAGCGGTCATGCTGCCACTCATCATCGCCGCCGTCGGTATTATCGTCTCGATTGTCGGTTCGTTCTTCGTGAAGGTCAAGGAGGGCGGCAACCCCCAGCACGGCCTCAACATGGGCGAGTTCGGCGCTTCGTTCATCATGGCCGGACTCAGCTATGTGATTATCACCAACGTGCTCCCCGCAAGCTGGAGTGCCGGAGGAATCGACTACACCGCGATGAACGTCTTTTACGCGGTGCTCATCGGCCTCGCTTCCGGTGTTCTGATCGGCCTCATCACCGAGTACTACTGCTCGACCGATAACAAGCCGGTCGTTGACATCGCTCGCCAGAGCATCACCGGCGCAGCTACCAACATCATCGCCGGTCTCGGTACTGGCATGATGTCTACCGGCCTGCCGATTATCGTGCTCTCGATCGCTATCGTCTCTTCGTACTACTTCGCGGGTCTTTACGGCATCGCCATCGCCGCACTCGGTATGCTGTCGGTGACCGGCATCCAGCTCGCCGTTGACGCCTACGGTCCGATTTCGGACAACGCTGGCGGTATCGCCGAAATGGCGGAGCTTCCGCCAGAGGTTCGCGAACGCACGGACAAGCTCGACGCCGTTGGCAACACCACCGCCGCTATCGGCAAGGGCTTCGCCATCGGCAGCGCCGCCCTGACCGCGTTGGCTCTGTTCGCCGCGTTCCGGCAGCAGGCAGGCATCACCTCGCTCGACATCGCGAAGCCTATCATCATGGCCGGCCTTCTGATTGGCGCAATGCTGCCGTTTGTGTTCAGCGCACTCGCGATGGGCGCAGTCGGACGCGCAGCTGGCGACATGATCCGCGAGGTTGGTCGTCAGTTCAACGAAATCCCCGGCCTGCGCGAAGGTACCGCTCCAGCGGAGTTCAGCCACTGCGTCGATATTTCGACCAAGGCGGCCATCCGCGAGATGGTGCTCCCCGGCCTGCTCGGCGTGCTCGTACCGGTCGTGGTCGGCTTCACCTCGAAGGAGATGCTCGGCGGCCTGCTCGCTGGCGTAACCTCATCGGGCGTGTTGATGGCTATCTTCCAGTCCAACGCCGGTGGCGCCTGGGACAACGCCAAGAAGCGCATCGAGGGCAACATCGAGTTCGATGGCGTGGTCTATGGCAAGGGTTCCGATACTCACAAGGCGGCGGTTGTCGGCGACACAGTCGGCGACCCGCTCAAGGACACCAGCGGCCCGAGCCTCAACATTCTCATGAAGCTCATCGCCGTCGTGGCGCTCGTCATCGCCCCGCTGCTTTGATAAATCGCGACGGTTTCGTACCATACGGCGGTCTTTCTCTAAGGAAGGCCGCCGTTTTATTTTGCACGATTTTGCACGCTCGACACCATGAAACTGATTATCGGACTTGGCAACCCTGAACCCCGCTACGACGGAACCAGACACAACATCGGCTTCGAGGTCGTGGATCGGCTCGCGGCCTCTTTCCAAGCTCAGTTCAAGGCCGGAAAAGGCAAATACCACGAAGCCAAATGCAGCCACCGCGGTGAGTCGCTGCTGCTCATCAGGCCGACCACCTACATGAACCACTCCGGCCAGGCGGTCATGGCAGCCATGCAGTTCTACAAAGTCAAGCGCCAGGAGATGCTCGTCATCTGCGACGACCTCAACCTCCCGGTCGGCACCATTCGGCTGCGCGCGAAAGGATCGGACGGTGGCCAGAACGGGCTGAAGCACATCATCCAGCAGATGGGCACCAACGAATTCGCCCGCCTGCGGATCGGCATCCGCAAAGGCGACATGCCCCCCGGCTCGTTTTCATCGTTCGTGTTGGAAAAATTCGGTGAGGAGGAGAGAAAAGTCATCGACAACGTGGTGGAAACCAGTGCCGACGCAGTACTCGACTTCGCGCTCAACGGCATCGAACACGCGATGACCCGCTTTAACCGGACGGTCGCCTGAAACTCAGCAAGAACGATTCACCAGCACCCCACCGAATCGAAGCGGCAGGCAGTTCATCCCCACAAAGACTTAACAGACAGCCAGTTCCAGAGATGCGGTCGATGGTTCGGATTCAGGCGCAGACTTACAGCCATTCTTGCTGACACCTTTAAGAAACGCAATTGCGCGAGCGTTGAATTCAGCCGGTTGATCCACGTTGCAGACATGGCCTGAATCACCGATAACCTCAAGCGTTGAGTTGGTGTGACGACTCACAATAAAGCGCACTGCAGGTAGAAACATGTGATCTTCATCGCCCATGAGGTAGAGCGTGGGGATGGCTGTATCCTTCTCCTCAAAATATTTCAGAAGCGGGGTAAGTTCATAGGTCAACCGGTACCAGCGCATGAACTCTTTCTGCGCAACTTTCTTGGCCTCATTCACAAACAGTAGTCGCGATTGCTTGTGGCGCTCGCGCGGCATGATAATCCATGCAAAAAAGCGGTACAGCCACATGTAGGGAACAAAGCGCTTAAACATATTACCCACGGTAACCAGCACCTTGGCGCGAACATTGAGCCGAATGATTGCCCCACCCATCACCATGGAGCTGACCCGTTCAGGAGCCAGTTCGCTAATATTGCGGATCAGGATAGTGCCGAGCGAAATGCCGATAAAGTGAGCACACTCAATGTTGAGATCATCGAGCACATCGATCACATCACGCGTCACCACATCGAAATTGTAGTGCCGCTCCTCCTTCGACGAAGCCATCTGCTTGGAGCGGCCATGCCCACGGAGATCAACCAGAAGAACGTTGAAGTGCTTGACAAACTCCTTGATCTGCAGAAACCAGATCGAGGAACTTCCTCCGGCGCCATGCACGAACACTACCCAAGGGGCATCTTCGTCAATCAGATGTTTTTTGTAGTGAAGCATGCAATGTTACTGAATAAGAACTAAGGCAATGAAGGTAGGCAATGCTCCAGACCTGCTGTTCCGTTCGCCCTGCTTAAAGGCTGGTCAAACATGTCGGTGGCCTCTGAGAAAAAAACGCGAGCCAGAAAGAGCAACCTGAATATACAATTATTAACTATAAGAACGGGCTTCGGGTTTAAAAGTTCACAGCTCACGCCGGAAAAGCCGCACACACTCGAACAGAGCTACCCCGGAGGCAACCGCCACGTTGAGCGAGTGCTTCGTCCCGTACTGGGGAATTTCAAGCACACCATCGCACTGCGCAAGCAGCTCGTCGCCGATCCCGTCAACCTCGTTGCCCACAAGCAGCACGAGCGGATAATCGCTGGGTTGAAGTGAAGAGTAGGAACGGCTGTTCTCGGCGATTTCGAGCCCGAACACCTTGCGGCCCTCGGCTTTCAGCGCCGAAAGCGCTTCGAGAGGCTCTTGGAAGTGACGCCACGGCACGGTAAGCTGCGCGCCGAGCGCGGTTTTGTCGATCTCCTTGCGCGGCGGCGTGGCGGTGTAGCCGGTGAGAACAATCTCGTCAATACCCGCCGCGTCGGCAGTGCGGAACATCGAGCCGACGTTCCACATGCTTCGAATGTTGTGCAGCATCAGCGTCACCGGATGGCGCTCGGTGGCGGCGTACTCCTCCGGCGCCAACCGCCCCATCTCGTCGCTTTTGAGCTGCCTGAACTCAGCCATCTCAGCAGCTCTTCAGCAGTTCCAGCAGGCGATCGTTCTCTTCAATGAGACCGATATTGCAGCGCAAGCAGTTCTCCATGAGTGGATAACCCGAGACATTGCGCACCAGCACGCCGCCGTCACGCAGCTTCGTAAACACCTTTTTGGCGTTGCCGACGCGGATGATAAGGAAGTTGGTATCGCTCTCAAACACCTCGATACCGGCGATGCCGGCAAGCGCCGTCTCCATGCGCTGCCGCTCGTCGAGGATGTAACGCACCGCATCGGTCACCAGCGAGTAGTTTTCGAGCACATTGGCCAGCGTGATTTCGGCCAGGCGGCCCGACGAGAACGGAATCTTCGGCTTGGTAATTTCAGCCATCAGCCCGGGATTGGTGATGGCGAACCCGATGCGCATCCCGGCCAGCGCCAGTGCTTTCGACATGGTGCGCAGCACGATCAGGTTCGGGTAGCGGTCGATGAGATCGACCACCGACTCCTGCCGCGAAAACTCGATGTACGCCTCGTCGGCCAACACAATGGCGTCACAGGTGCTGACGATCCGCTCGATTTCGTCGTGCGACATCGACTTGCCCGCGGGATTGTTCGGCGTCGAAAGCACGATAAAATCGACCTCTTCCCGCGTGGCCGCCTCGATGATCCCATCGACGTCGAAACCGAGATCGCGCTGCAACGGTACGCTCACAATCTCGCCCTGCAAGAGCACAGCAAGCTTGTCATAGAGCGAAAACGACGGCTCGGGAATCAGCACCTTGCGCCCCACGCCGACGCACGCCATAAAAATAGTATAGAGCATCTCGTTGGAGCCGTTGCTCATGATAACCGACTCAGCGGGCACCCCGAGGAACGCGGCGTAGGTCGCCATGCCGCGATACGGCAGAATGTCGGGATAGCGGTTCCAGGGTTCACGGCGGAACTCGTCGAGAATGTTATCCTTGAGCCACATCGGCAGGTCGAACGGGCTTTCGTTCTGATTGAGCTTGACCTGGGCATCCTGGCCGCCCTCGACCTTGTAAGCCTCGATCCGCTCCAGGGCAGGGTTGAGCAAGGCCCTGAAATCTCTCTTCATGGTGCTGGAATTTCCGGTTTTCGACGTCAGATGTTAGAGGAGTCAACGCGGCGCATACCTCGTCAACAAAAACGTATCGACCGTTTTCGGGATCAAAAAACCTTACAAAGTTCCCCCATGCCAGCCAATAACCCCAGTAAGAAACGATTTTTTGCATTTTTCGGGAAAAAAAACTGGACAAGTCACTTTTTTTATCTACATTAAAACAGGACAAGAATTATCCTGATTCAAACGACCAAACAAGGAGCCATCATGATAGAGATCAAAAAGACCCCTCTGGACCTGATTGACGATATATACAGCATCGCCTACTGGATGACCGGCAGCGAAAAGGCCTCTTCCGACTTGGTGAGTTCCACCTACCTGAACACCGATCTTGACGTTCAGGAGACCGAAGTGCTCAAAACCTTCAGGAACTGCTATCTGGATACGTACGGCCAGCACACCGATCTGGAAATTTACGAAAGCGACCACGCGCCGAACAGCCTGATCGATTCGTTCAGAAAGTGGACGGCAGACATCAAGCTTTCTGTGCTGCTCTCCGAAATCACTGGCCTGAAGCACGCGCAGATTTCCGAAGTGATCGGCAAGCCGGTGGATACGGTCAGACTGTGGCTCTTCTGGGGCAGGAAGTTCTTCACCCACGACCATCTTCTACGAGCCTCCGCCTGATCGATTTTGACGCCTCCATAATCCCAGACAAAAGACCGGTTTCTCCAGCAAACCGGTCTTTTGCTTTTCAGTCGCACAGAGGTATATTTTTTCAAGGGGGATGAAATTCAAAAGCATCCAGATCCCGACTATTTTTGGGATAACCCTACCTGCAAACCTTTTTGAGACTGCTTCATGATTATCATTACCGGCGGCGCCGGGTTCATCGGAAGCGCCATGCTCTGGGAGCTGAACCGCAACGGCATCGATGATGTGCTAATTGTCGATGACCTCGGGCTGGCCTCCGAAGGCAAATGGCTCAACCTCCGTGGCCTGCGCTACGCCGACTTCGTCCACAAGGACGACCTCCCCGCCCTCCTGCAACACGACCAGCTTCCCGACATCGAGGCGATCATCCACATGGGAGCGATCAGCGCCACCACCGAGCAGGACGCCAGCCTGTTGATGCGCAACAATTTCGAGTACTCGAAACTGCTCGCATCATGGTGCGCCGACAAAAGCGTGCGCTTCATCTACGCCTCCAGCGCCGCCACTTTCGGCGACGGCTCGGCGGGCTACGCGGACGGCACCGAACCGCTCGGCAGGCTCAGGCCACTGAACATGTACGGCTACTCGAAGCACCTGTTCGACTGCTGGGCGCACCGCAACGGCATTCTCGAAAAGGCAGCGGGGCTGAAATTCTACAACGTGTACGGCCCCAACGAGTACCACAAAGAGGACATGACCAGCGTGGTCTTCAAGGCGTTCAACCAGATTCGCGAGCACGGCGAGGTCAAGCTGTTCCGGTCGCACCGGCCCGACTTCGCCGACGGTGAGCAGTTGCGCGACTTCGTCTATGTGAAGGACTGCACCCGCATCATGCGCTGGCTGCTCGAAACTCCCTCGGCTACAGGCCTCTTCAACGTCGGCACCGGCCAGGCACGCAGCTTCAAAGACCTCGTAACCGCGACCTTCGAGGCGATGGATCGCCCCGTCAGCATCGACTATATCGACATGCCCGAAACGATCCGCGAAAAGTACCAGTACTACACCTGCGCCGAGTGCGACAGGCTCCGGCAAGCCGGATTCACTGCGCCGATGACGCCGCTCGAAGAGGGCGTGCGCGACTACGTGCGCAACCATCTGAACACCACCTCGCCGCATCTTGAAACCGAAGAACTGAACTAACAACCAGGAAAAATCTTGACAGAAAAAACGATCGAATTTGAAGGAATCGAGCCGGTTATCATTTTCGGCCCGTACGACACCCACCTGAAGCAAGTCCGCGAAGCCTTCCCGGACACCCGCATCAACGCACGGGGCAACAGAATTTCGATCAGTGGCGACGAACCCGACGTAACGGCGATTGAAAAGATTTTCCGGGAGATGATCGCTCTCGCCAACCAGCACGGCGAGGTGCTGGACAACGATGTCAACACGCTGGTCAGCCTGGCCCTTTCTCCCGTCTCTCATCCCACGACGCCTCATGCAAGGGATGAAGATGTTATCGTTGAAACGAAAGACTACACCGTCAAGGCCAAGACCGGCGGACAGCGCCGGATGGTGGCCGAAGCGAAAGCCAACGACGTGGTCTTCGCCATCGGCCCGGCAGGCACCGGCAAAACCTACACGGCGGTAGCCATCGCCGTGGCCGCCTGGAAGGCGAAGAAGATCAAGCGCATCGTGCTGGCCCGTCCGGCGGTCGAAGCTGGCGAAAGCCTCGGTTTTCTGCCCGGCGACCTGGCGCAGAAAATCGATCCCTACCTTCGCCCGCTGTACGACGCCCTGCAGGACATGCTGACCGCTGAAAAGCTCAAGCTCCTCACCGAGCGCCGCGTGATCGAAATCGTGCCGCTCGCCTACATGCGAGGCCGAACGCTGAACAACGCCTTCATCATTCTGGACGAAGCCCAGAACGCATCAAGCAAGCAGATGAAGATGTGCCTCACCCGGCTCGGCGTCAACTCCAAAGCGATCATCACAGGTGACGTCACGCAGGTCGATCTACCAAAGGAGATGGAGTCCGGCCTGATGAACGCCCAGCACATCCTCAAGGGAATCAAAGGCATCAGCTTTGTCTTCCTCGACAAATCGGACGTGGTGCGCCACCGCCTTGTCAAGGACATCATCAACGCTTACGAGCACCATGAAGAGAGCGATCGATAAGCCACTCCGGAAGTGACGGAACTTTGCTCACCAAAGCTCTGTTTTATAAAGCGAAGAGCATCAAAAGCCAGTTGATTGCAACAACGACCAATTTTCGAGATCAGCCCTGCGCGGGTTTGTAAACCCGTTTTTCAAATCCAACCATCAAGAATCATGGCACACCGTATCAACGACGAATGCACCTATTGCGGAGCATGTGAACCCGAATGTCCCGTCAACGCTATTTCTCCTGGCGACAGCATCTACGTAATTGACGAAGATGTCTGCGTCGATTGCGTCGGCTACAATGACGAACCGGCCTGCGTTGCCATTTGTCCGGTAGATTGCATTGACAAGGTCTAGTCAGAATCGCACAAGCCTTTGCGCAACAATGATGCGGGTCCGGACACACCTATACCAAGGCTCACGAATTGAGATTGAAATCTTTAACTGAGGGTTGTTTTCAGAAACGAAAAAAGTTTATATTGAGAGAATTGTCCAAAACATGTTCTTTCTGTTTCTTACAACACTCAAAGCACGTCATCAATATGGCACTGTATATCACTGAAGAATGCACCTACTGCGGTGCTTGCGAGCCCGAATGCCCGGTTCAGGCGATCTCCGCAGGCAGCGAAATTTACGTTATCGATGCAGCCACCTGCACCGAGTGCGAAGGCTACGACGCTCCGCTTTGCGTTGCCGTCTGCCCTGCAGAGTGCATCGTTCAGGGCTGATTCAACCTCCCTGTTATAGCTATAAAAAAAGAGGCCACTTTTTGTGGCCTCTTTTTTTGTTCTTCAGCGCTGGTGACTGGCACCGGCACTGTCGGTACCCATCACACTTCCCCTCAGCAATCGTAATCAACCACACGACGTTCGCTTGACGCGCCTCCAATAAAAGGAATGAGCGCCTGATGCTCGGGATGGCACTGGTAGGCTTCGAGCGCAGCCTTATCGGTGAATTCAGACAGAAGCACTACGTCTGCCGAGCTATCGGTACGGCTGAAATCAAGCCCGACTTCAATTGCAAGCAACCCTGGAATCTGCCCGAAAAGCGCTTCGAGCTTTTCTTTAATAAGACGAGCATTGTGCTCGGCACTGTTGCCGTGCGCCTCCTGCTTGAGGCGCCACATCACAATATGTTTGACCATGAAAAAATAAACTCTGTTAAGAAAAACCAATCACTCGCCTCAAATGTTGGACACAAAGCCGGAATGCTTTAAAAGCGAGCCCTCTTTTTTTCTGATATCGAGCTTCTGCTGATTTCCTGCCTGGTCGTCCGATCGCTTTCCAGCCTCTTTTTTTGCCGCCTCGCGCTCGGCCGTCTGACGGGCAACCTTTTCCTTTAGCGCCTCAAGCGCCTTCGCCCTTCGAGCGTACACCACTTCAGCCGGAACATGGGCAGATTCTTTTGCAGAAGCAGTCTCGACGGAAACAGCGCCAGTTTTAGAACTCTTGGCACTCGAGGATCTTTTAGCTGAGTTCCCTTTCTTGATTTCAGCGGCGCGGATCTCCTCAATTTGCGTCTTCTTGACGCGTAAAGTTCTCGTTGAACTGGCACCGGGATTGAAGCCCTGCTCAAACATCGAGGAAGCAAGCTCCCAACGATTGGTTTTAGCATGAAGCATAATCACCAGCATATCCTTGCCTTCGCGCTTCGCCCTGGCAATAAGACAAGGACCAGCTTTTGAAGTATAACCGGTCTTGATACCGACGCTGTAAGGATACTGGGCAAGAAGCTTGTTATGAGAACGCAAGGAATAACGTTTGCCTGTTTTCAGCTCACGAAATGTCGCTCTGTCAAGCTTGGCGATATTGTTGAACTCGGAATACTTGATGGCATGCTCGGTTAACTTCATCAGATCCCGGGCTGTCGAGCGATTGCCGGCGTAAGAGCCGTGATCGTAGCCTGCAGGATTAGTGAACCTGGTATGCGTCATCCCAAGCGCACGTGCGCGAGCATTCATCTTGGAAACAAACCCCTTCAGACTGCCGCCAAGATGAACAGCGATGGCAAAGGCCGCATCGTTACTTGAATGAACCATCGCAGCCTTGACAAGATCACGCAATCTGACACGGTCTCCGGGTTTGAAGCCAGCTCTTGTAGGCTCAACCTGCGTTGCCACAAGGGGAATAGTCACAACATCATCAAGACGGCCACTCTCGATGGCTATTATAGAGGTCATAATTTTGGTAAGGCTGGCCGGAGAGATTCGCTTATCAATCCTTTTAGCCCTCAGAAACTTGGAACTGCCAGTGTTTTTAACCAGAAATGAGGTTACCGCATCTTCCCCCTGAGGAGCAACTTTCTGTTTACCAGCAGCTTCTCCATAAGGAAGTAAAAGGGCAAAAAAGACCAACGTCACCGTGGCCACGTAAAACAATATTTTCGACTGACTGTACGGCGAGCAAACTTCACCGAGCACTGCATGAGTCCCTCCTGCAAGGGAACGTCTTATCCTGCTTGACATAGCAATCACCCTCGTTTTAACTTCTACTGCCCGCTGTCACAACTTCCGACAACCAGGAAAAAACATAGCTTGCTTTGATATTCAAAACTACAAAGAGAAGTCACAAATTGTTGCCGAAAAGCTCTTTTTCTGTACGGGCACCGTATGCCGACGAACTTTCAGCGCAAAATATTCTTTTTGATTGTATCAGCATTCTGCAAGGCTTTTCTGAAACAGCACTACATCAAAATCGAGGCCATTTCGCTGACCGATGCCGATAAGCCGTCCCCGTTCGATAAATCCGCGAGCATGATGAAACTGCAAACTCTGCTCGTTATGCGATGAAAGCATGGAGATGATCGTGCTTACTCCGATTCCGACAGCTTTCGCCTCCAGCGCTTCGAGAAGTTTGCTGCCAATCCCCTGTCCGGTAAATCCCCGCCGCAGAAAGCAGGTCAGCTCAGCAGTCCGGTCGAATGCCGAAATCGAGCTGTACGGGCGCAGCAGCGCAAATCCCGCCATCACTCCATCTTCATCTCGCACAACAAAAGCCGGATAGCCTGGCGTAAAGCACATCAGCTCCTCGAACCGTTCGACGCTCACCGCCGTTTCGGTCCAGGTCGCCAAGCTGTGTTCGACGTAGTCGTTGAAAATGGTAGCCATCTCCTCCAGATCGTCGGAGCAGATCGGCAGCAATTCGACCTGCATCAGCGGTAGCGTTCGGAGCGCTGCCCTGCCGAGAGCTTGCCGCCGTGATGGCCCAGCAGCACCACCGTTGGCAGCATGACAAGCAGCGAAGCCACGTAGAGCCACGCAAGCGGTCCGCCCGTCTGCATCACCTCAGGGACGGCCAGCCGGATCGCGGCGGCAAGCACGCCAGCAACCAGCAGCACGATTGAAAGGCGGATCTTCTTCTGGAATGCGGGAGCTTTGGCACCCTTGTACTTGGTTTTCCAGTCGCGGATTCCGGAATAGAACGAAAGCGGTATTGCCATGAGTGCTACAAGCTCCAGATGAATGACCGTATGCTCAAAAAACGGGCTGCCATCGATGAGGGTCAGCAATAGGTAGAGCACAGCAACGGGAATCACTCCATTGCTGAAATGAGCCGCTATGGGATGCAGCGCGAAGCTCTGCTTCATCTCTTTGAGAAATTTGGCTAAAGGCATAGGGGTGATGTATTGTACAGGGTTTGGAAAGCATTGCTCGTAAAGTGTATAACAGGGTAAAGTAAGCTCCCGATCCTCGCCGAGCAAGTAAATGGGAGCGGAAAGCGTTGCGCATTTTTTCCGGCATTCGGTTTTATTCCTTGCGTTTACATGTTATTTTTGAGGCTTTGAGTTTTGACCAACCGAATACCTTACGGGTGACCAATAATTCTCCGGACAACACTCCTTTCGACAACGCGCAGGAACCAGCTTCCTCCGAAGTCAGACGCCGCAAGCCCTTCGTGCAGGGCCGCCGCACGCCCGAATCGGGCTCAAGCCTCGGCCTGTTCGTGCGCTTTCTCAAGCCGGTCACCTGGATCCCGGTTATCTGGAGCTTTATCTGTGGCGCGGTGGCGAGCGGCGCGTTCGGCTGGCAACAGATCGGCGAAATCAAGTTCTGGCTCGCCGTGCTCTTGACCGGCCCGCTGGCAACCGGCACCTGCCAGATGCTCAACGACTACTTCGACCGCGACCTCGACGAAATCAACGAACCCAACCGCCCGATTCCCGGCGGGGCGATTTCACTCAAAAGCGCTACGCTGCTCATCGCACTCTGGTCGGTGCTGTCGGTCATCGTCGGCTGGCTGGTGCATCCGCTCATTGCACTCTACGTCGTCGTCGGCATCATCAATGCGCACCTCTACAGCGCCAACCCGATCAAGCTCAAAAAGCGGCTCTGGGCGGGAAATATCATCGTCGCGGTCTCGTACCTCATCATTCCGTGGGTCGCTGGAGAAATCGCCTACCGGCCCGACTTTTCGCTGCACGCCATCACGCCGTCGCTCATCGTGGCCACGCTCTACACCATCGCGAGCACCGGCACCATGACCATCAACGATTTCAAGTCCATCGAGGGCGACCGGCAGGTCGGCATTCGTACCCTTCCAGCGGTGTTCGGCGAGCGCAAGGCGGCGCTGATCGCAGCGATCCTGATCGACCTCGGACAACTCATGGCAGCGGGCTACATGTTTTTGATCGGCGAGGCGACGTTTGGATGGGTAACGGCAGCACTCGTCATACCGCAGTTCCTGCTGCAATTCAGCCTCGTGCGCTCCCCTGCAACGATGGACGTGCGCTACAACGCCATCGCCCAAAACTTCCTCGTCGCTGGAATGCTGGTCTGCGCCTTCGCCATCAAAGCGATCAACCCATGACCTACAGCGACCGCATACAGCTCGAAACGCAGGGCTTTTCGGACATCGTCGATGTGACTCACGAGATCAACCGCATCATCGCCGACTCAGAGATGAAAAGCGGCATCGTCACAGTGTCGGCCATCGGCTCGACCGCTTCCGTGACAACCATCGAGTTCGAGCCAGCGCTCGTCAAGGACTTCCGCGAGAAGCTCCAGCAGCTCTTCCCAAGCACAGAACGCAGCCGCCACTCGGAGACCTGGGGTGACGACAACGGCTTCTCGCACATGCGCGCCTCGTTCATGGGCCCGGCGATGACCCTGCCGGTGAGCAACGGAAAAGCGGTGCTCGGCACGTGGCAGCAGATCGTCTTCATCGACCACGACAACCGCCCCCGCAGCCGCGAGCTTTTCGTGCAGCTTGTCGGCGAGGCCTGAAAAGCGAGGGATCAAGCGCATGAACACACCGCTCTTCGACATCCAGCCGGCCGTTTCGATCATCCTCCCCACCTTCGACCGCGCACCACACCTTACCGACGCCATCGACAGCGTGCTCGCGCAAAGCTTTACCGACTGGGAGCTGATCGTGGTGGACGACGGCAGTTCGGATGAAACTTTCGCCGTGGTAGACGCCTACCTCTGCCAGCACCCGAACATCCGTTACCTGAAACACCGCAACCGCAAAACCGCCCTCTCGCGCAATGCGGGCATCCAGGCCTCTTTCGGACGTTACGTCACCTTTCTCGACAGCGACGACCGTTACCTCGGTGGGCACCTCGAATCGCGTTTCCGGATGCTCGAATCGATGCCGGAAACCGGTCTGCTCTCGGGCGGATTTGTGTGCAAGGGCGACCCGTGGGTGCGCGACCGGCACGACGCCGAAAAGTTGGTACATGTCAACGACTGCATCCTCGCCGCAACCATGTTCGGGCGGCGAGAACTGTTCATCGAGATCGGAGGCTTCCGGGCGCTCGACTATGCCGAAGATCCGGATTTGTGGGATCGCGCCGCCCAACGCCATCGCGTCCTGAAGATCGACGAACCTGCGACCTACCTCTACCGGCGCTCGCCGGACAGCATCACCGGAACCTACAAACCAGCCAAATCATGATCCGTTCCGTCACCGTCTATTGCAGCTCCAGCAACCTCGCGCCCGAACCCTACTTCAGCCAGGCCGAAGCGCTTGGCCGCGGACTTGCCGAACGCAAGATCGATCTTGTCTTCGGCGGCGGACACGTCGGGCTGATGGGCCGCACGGCAGACGCGGCGCTGAAAGCTGGCGGCACGGTCAAGGGCATCATCCCGCGCTTCCTCGAAGAGCGCGAGGTGGCCCACGCCGGGCTAACCGAACTGCACGTCGTCGAAACGATGCACCAGCGCAAAATGCTGCTCACCGACTGGGCGGACGCCTTCGTGATTTTGCCGGGCGGACTCGGCACGCTCGACGAGCTGCTCGAAATCCTCACCTGGAAACACCTCGGCCAGCACGCCAAACCGATCATTTTGCTCAACACGGAGGGGTTCTGGAATCAGCTCCTGCAACTCTTCGAGCGGATCGCCGCCGACCGCATGGTCAAGCCCGGCTACGAAAACTACTACGACGTCCACAACTCCGCCAGCGATGTTCTCGCACTGATCGACAGGCAAAACGCCAGCGTCTGAAACGATTCGATGCGACAAAAAAAGAAAGGCCGGAACGTCAAATCCCGGCCTTTGCTGTTTCAAGTATTCCAACAGCCAGCACTAAACCGGCGGGACGTTGTCGATGTAACCACCACCATGCATCGGCATCAGGTTCAGATCGCAACAGGGGTTTGGCTGGTTGAGCCAAGTGATGAACTCGCTGCCAATCCAGTCGTTGAAACCGCCCTGGAATCCACCGCCATTCGGATAGAGATCGATAAACTTCCCAAGCATCTCGATCGTAAAGGCTGTCTCCGCGCCCATCGGCTTGTACACATCGACGCCGGGGCAGCGCTTGCACTGGCTCGGCAGGTCAGCCACGCTGCACAGCGGACTCTTGTCGGTCAGGTAGCCGCAGTGGCTACCACGCTCCACCTGCGAAGCTACGACCCAGGAACCGTCGCCAGTGAGCTGGCTGAACTCACTCTCGACGCCGGGAGTGTCTGACCAGGCGGGCGGCTGGGACATGTCGAGGCACGCGCAGTCGCACTGGCCGACAATCATCGTCATCGGCATCTGGCGGCTGGATAGTGCGGCGCGGTAGTCGCTCATGCCGGGCATGAAGATCGGCACTTTCTGGTCAACCGGCGAGAGCATAAGCAGCCCGACCGGATTGGCCCGATCCTCCTCCGACCAATCGGCCATCGGCCTGCTGAACGCCGGCAGAAGCTCCCGGTTGTAGATAACCGGATTGAAAGGACGGCACTGCTTGCGCCCGATCTGCCGGAGGGTATCGAACCCGCACGCCGCAGCCTGCGCGTGTGCGCCGCCAACCGAGTGCCCAGCGAAAATAACGTTGTTGGAAACCATGAACTGCGCGTCGCTGGCGAGCTTGGCATCAAAGCGCTTGCTGTTAGGCCCCTGGGCCTCGGCCAGCCAGAAAAACTCGGTCAAGCCGTACCGGATCAGGTACGACGCGGCGGCAAAGGTCTCCTGCCCCACCCTCGGATTGCCGCCGATATCGGTCCACGGCATCCAGTCAACCTGCGCATGACTGGCGCTGACAAACGCCATCGCCCAGTTCTTTTCGACGATCGCCTCGCTGTAGTTGTAGTAAGCGGACGGATTGATGCCAAAGAGCGGATTGTCGTCGAGCAGCATCCCGGCAATCTTTTTGGGATACCAGAGCAGGTCGTTGCCAATCAGAAAACCGTGATTGAACATCACCAGACCGTTGGCCTTACGGTTCGCCGGATAAAAGACTTCGATCACCATCTCGATAAACTCGGGCACGAAAGGGTCGTACTGCAACCAGAGATGGATACGGTCGAAACAGTAATCGTCAATGCGGATGGGCTTCATAACGATAGGGGATAAGAGGGTTTAGAACTATCGCGAACAGAAAACCGGGGCAGAGGAAAAGCATACCATAAACACAATGCACTACGGCATTTTCACAAAAATAAAGATTTCAAATTGATATTCGAAACGTGAGACCCAGCGAACACGCATCACCCTTTCAAATAATGCAGAGTAGACTCAAATTGCCGCCCGAATGGATCGTTTCACCCAGGACAGGCGTTACCCGAATAAGCACTTCAAAAAATAGCGAACAGCTGCATCAGCATACATCATGGCGACTTCACTGATTTTTATCTACAGCACCGACAGCGGAGGGGTCAGCACTCTGCTCGATACCGGGCACAAAACGCTCAGCCCGTCAACTTACAAGTGCAGCCTCTGCGAGTTGACGCAGGACACACTCGGCGAAAAAGAACGCTGGCGGGAGTTCCGCAAAAGTATCGGCCTGCCGATAGAGTTCTTTCACCATGATGAATTCGAAAAAAAGTATGATCTCAGATTCGACTATCCGGTCATCCTTCGCAAAAACGAAAACATCGAGGTGCTGCTGAGCAAAGAGCGGATTGACGCGATCAAAAATCTCGACGATCTCATTGAAACCGTCAGAAAAGAGGTTGCCAAAACCTCCTGATTACGGGATGAGCACCGCCGCGCCACTGGCCTTTCCGTGACGAATATCGAGCAACGCATGATTGGCCTCTTCGAGTGGATAGCACCGCACCTCAGGCTTCAGCCCCATCCGGGCGGCGATGTCGAGAAACGCCGACACATCGGCTCGCGTGATGTTGGCCACGCTTTTGATATCCTTTTCCATCCAGAGGTGGCGCTCATAGGAAATGCCCGCGAGCAGCTCATTATCACGCGACTCCTTGCGGATGGCGTTGATCACGAGTCGTCCGCCGGACCGCAGCCGTTCGAGTGCCGAGAGCACCAGCAACCAGGCGGGCGTCGTGTCGATAATGGAATCGCACGGTTCCGGCGGATCGGCGGTGGTTTTCCCAACCCAGTCAGCGCCGAGCGAGAGGGCGAACTCACGATCCTTTTCGCTACGAGCGAAAACAAAAACCGGAGATTTGGGAAAGAGGTAACGGGAAAGTTTAAGCACCTGATGGCCCGAAGCGCCAAAGCCGGTCAGGCCAAGAATCTGGCCATCGCGGAGATTTGCGAGCATCAGCGAGCGATAGCCGATCGCGCCACCACACAGCAGCGGCGCTGCTTCGGCATCGGTAAACACGTCGGGAATGGGATAAGTAAAATCCGCAGGCACGGTCATGTACTCGGCGTAGCCACCGTCAGCATCGCGCCCGGTTGCTCGAAACTCAGGGCAGAGATTTTCGTTACCCGCGAGGCAGAGGTCACAGTGACCGCAAGCGGAGAAAATCCACGCCACGCCGCGGCGGCTGCCAGTCTCAATGCCTGCGACGCCCCTCTATTTCGTCGAGCTCTGTGTGGCACACCCCGCAAGCACCGACTTTGAGCAGCAATTCTCCCGGCTTCGACTCAGGCATCGGAAGCTCCCGAAGCACCAGCGGCTCCGTCTCCTCGTGCAGATCGGCAGCCCGCTCAAGCAACATAGCCCGCATCATGCCTCCCCTTTTCCTTCAATCTCCCAAAAGAGAGACACAAAAGCAAAGGTGAACACTACGGACGAAATGGACTTGGTGGACGGGATAGACGAAGTAAAAAGAGAGCGGATAAAAAAGGACGACCAACCGGTCGCCCTCATTATCAATTATCAACTGTCAACTATCAGCTGCTCAGTGGCATCCGTGACCTTCGCACGCTTTCTGCGGGCCGACCTTCTGCAATCCGCCGTTTCCGAAGCGCTCGATGGCATCAGCGAGGCACTGAGCCTGCGCAGCCATGTAGATGTCGATGCCGAGGCTTTGCAGCCTTGCTGCCGCACGTGCTCCGATGCCGTTAACGATCACCGCGCCCGCGCCGGTTTCGGCGAAGGCATCGGCCGGCGTGCACTGACCGTGGTCGTGGTGCATGTTCGGATTGCCGGTGATTTCGACCTGGCCGGACTCACTCTCCACTACCCCGAAAAACGGGGCGCTGCCAAAATGTTCGCACACCTTCGAGCCAAGCCCGTTGTTCTCGTCAAGCGGAATAATGATTTTCATTCCTCACCTCCCTCTTCGCGATTGCGGTGCATCCGTCCTTGGCCATTGCCTTGGCCTTGACCTTGACCCTTACCTTTGCCCTGTCCTCGTCCTTCGCCATGTCCGTCGTGCTGTTGCAAACCGGTGCGGAACCCACGGCAACGACCGCCGCCTCGGCGACCACCACCGAATCCACCGCCGGGCGACATGCGATGAACGTTCTCGCTCGAACATGACGGGCAAGCCTCGGGGCGAGCCGTCCCAAACGGCACCGACCAGCGATGACCGCAGGCCGCGCAACCGAATTCTCTCTCTTCGTTTGAAACCATGATGTTTCCTCCTTTTACGTTTAATCGCCTGCCCAGCACCAGCATCTGGCCAAGCTTTCCTCTGGCCGATGCCAGAATGTTGCCAAAGGTCTGGCGAGACACCTGCATCCGCTTTGCGGCCTCCTCCTGATACAGCCCCTCTAAATCGGCTAGCCGGATCGCTTCGAACTCGTCGAAGGTCATCTCCAGCGGCTCGGCATCGGAGTGCCTGGCAGCAAAAGGTCCGAACGCCCGGTGCTCCGGATCCTCGGTGATAGCTCTGCATTTCATTGGTCTGGGCATAAAAAAAATCTCCATTCAAATTATTAGCATATGCCAATAACATACCATAAAAAAAGCGGGATGTCAAGCGCATCCCGCAAAAACCGTTCTTACACTCAGGAGGGTTTTAACCCTCTGGACATTCAGGATTCTTACATTCACATTGCCCCGGCTTTCAAGCCGGGGAACAGATTTCGAGTACCTCCATTCCTCCTTTAAAACCGCTTCTGATAAATGTGGCAATAGGGCTGGTGCCCCGTCTTTTCATAGTAGTCCTGATGGTACAGCTCTGCGGGCCAGAACTCTCCAGCTTTTTCGACTGTGGTCACCACGTCGTAGCCGCGGCTTTTGAGCTGTCCGATCAGCTTTTCGGTAATCTGTTTCTGCTCCTCATCCTGATAAAAGACAGCCGAACGGTACTGCGTGCCAATGTCCGGCCCCTGCCGGTTGACCTGCGTCGGGTCGTGAATTTCGAAGAAAAGTTTGGCCAGCGTTTCGTAGCTGACGACTGACGGATCGAACTCTACCTCGATCGCTTCGGCGTGGCCAGTGCGTCCGCTGCACACCTCTTCGTAGGTGGGATGATCGGTGCGTCCGCCACTGTAGCCAACCGTGGTCGAAATCACGCCCGGCGTCTTCTTGAAGTGATACTCGACTCCCCAGAAGCACCCGCCGGCAAAGACAGCCGTCTCTGTGGCTGCCGCAGGCTTGTCGGCGGGATCAAACGAAAGGGAGATCGAGTTGACGCAGTAGCGGGCGTTTTTCGACGTAAAGCCTTCGTTGAAAAAGACATGGCCGAGGTGACCACCGCAGTTGGCGCAGAGAATCTCGGTTCTGCGGCCATCGCGGTCGGTCTCCTGCCGAACCGCGCCCGGAATTGCGTCGTCGAAGCTTGGCCAGCCGGTTCCCGAATCGAACTTGGCGTCCGAGCGGAACAAGTCTGCGCCGCACTGACGACACTGATAGACGCCTTTTTCCTTGTTCAGATAATATTTGCCACTGAAGGGTTGTTCGGTTCCTTTATCGATGATGACGTGTTTCTCATCCGGCGTGAGCTTATTCCAGGTCATTGATGCCTCCTTGTGTGTGTTCGCTGCCGTGCCGGGCAAAGCGCGACTTTCCGGTGGATTACCGCAAGCCGCCAGCAGCACGGTCAGAAGTATGAAAAAAATTCTGTTCACGATGAGTGTCTCCTTGCAGACGGCCAGACCGTCACGAGTTTGTTCTTTAAACCGTCACCACGGGCAGAATGTTTCCGATGTGCGAACGCTCAGGCTCGCGACGCGCGTTGTACGAGTAACAATCATTAAAAAAGACGAACGATGGAAAAACGACCGAACCGGCTCATCAACGAAAAAAGTCCCTACCTCCTCCAGCACGCATGGAACCCCGTTGACTGGCATCCGTGGGGCGAGGAGGCGTTCGCAAAGGCACGTCAGGAGGAGCGCCCGATCTTTCTCTCGTCGGGCTACTCGACCTGCCACTGGTGCCACGTGATGGAGCGAGAGTCGTTCGAGAACGCTGACATCGCGGCGTTCCTCAACGCCCACTTCGTGCCGGTGAAGCTCGACCGCGAGGAGCATCCCGACATCGATCGGTTCTACATGCTCTTTGTGCAGGCGACCACCGGCAACGGGGGTTGGCCAATGTCGGTCTGGATGACGCCGGATCGCAAGCCCTTTTTCGGCGGCAGCTACTTCCCGCCCGCCGAGCGCTGGGGAATGCCGTCGTTCCGCTCCGTGCTCGAAACGCTGGCGCGGATGTGGGAGCACGAGCGTCCGAAGCTGCTCGCCTCGGCGGGTTCGATTATGGATCAGCTCTTCGACATCGCCAAACCGCAACCTGACGCAGGCACGGTTGGCGATGCCCATGCCGCGCGCTGCTTCGAGGCGCTTGTGCAACGCTTCGACGCCGAGTGGGGCAGCTTTGGTAACGCGCCGAAGTTCCCGCAGCCGTCGATCCTCAGCTTCCTGTTCACCCACGCCGCCTTCACCAGCGACCGCACGGCGACGGAGATGGCGCTCGTAACGCTGCGGAAAATGGCCGCTGGAGGCATCCACGACCATCTCGGCGTTGCGGGCCGTGGCGGCGGTGGCTTCGCCCGCTACTCGACCGATCGCTTCTGGCATGTGCCCCACTTCGAGAAGATGCTTTACGACAACGCCCAGCTCGCCATTTCATACCTCGAAGCGTACCAGCTGACTGGCGAGGCGCTCTTCGCCGACACCGCACGTGACATCTTCAACTACGTGCTCGGCGATATGACTGCGTCCGAAGGCGGCTTCTGGTCAGCCGAAGACGCCGACAGCATGGACCCGGACGGCAGCGGAGAAAAGCGGGAGGGCGCGTTCTATGTGTGGACTGAAGAGGAGCTTGCCGCTCTGCTTCAACCGGACGAAGCGGCACTGTTCATCGCAGCGTTCGGCATCAGACCGGAAGGCAACGCGCCGGTCGATCCGCACGGCGAATTCGCCGGCAGGAACATCCTCATGCGCTTTGCGTCGGATGAAGAGCTGGCCGAACGATTCGAGCTTGCGACGGACGAGGTGACTCGACGATTGGAAAAAGCGCGAGCGAAGCTGTTCGAGTCACGTTTTAAACGACCCCGACCGGGGCTGGACGACAAAATCCTCCTCGCCTGGAACGGCATGATGATCTCCGCGCTGGCCAAAGGCTCGCTGGTTTTGCGCGACAAAAAGCTTCTCGACGCCGCCGAACGCGCCGCCCGGTTCATCCTCGATACCCTCTACGATTCGGAGACGGGCAAGTTGCTCCGGCGATACCGCGACGGCGAGGCGTCGATTGACGGAAAGGCAAGCGACTACGCCTGCCTGATTCAGGGGCTGATTGACCTCTACCAGAACTCGATTGACCCGGAGTACCTCTCCGCAGCCATCGCACTCGCCGAAGCGCAGGTCGAGCGCTTTTTCGACCAGAAGCTGGGCGTTTTTTACAGCACCGCGTTCGACGACGAGAGCGTCCCCCTGCGCATGATCGAAGACAACGACACCGCCGAGCCTTCGCCCAACTCGGTGAGCACATTGAACTATCTGCGACTCGCCGCCATCACCGGGCGCGACGAGCTGCTCGAAGTCACCCGGCGCACCATCGACTTCTTCAGCAGCACGCTTGAGGCCAACCCCGTCGCCCTGCCACTGTTGCTCGCCGCCAGAGCGCTGGCCGACTCCGCCCCGGCGCAACTCACCCTCTCCGGCAAACAGGATGATCCAGCGATGCGACGGCTTCTCGAAAGGGCGTGCCGACACTACCGCCCAGAACTGACGATCATCCATGCCAATGCCGAGGTTAAGTGGATGCCAGTTGAAGCCATCGAAATCGCACGTAAGCACCAAGGCCCACCAGCCGCCCAGCTCTGCGCTGGAGGCCAGTGCTACCCGAAGCTCACCGATCCGGATGAGCTTGACGCTTTGCTGAAGAGCCTCGGATAAGAAACGGTCGATAAAAAATGAAAAGCCCCTCCCAAATCTGGTATTGGGAGGGGCTAAAATCTTTACGCCGGTTACTACCGGGCAACGTCCTGCGGTAGGCTGATCACATGAAAGGCGGCTTCTCTTCTGGAGGCTGTTGTGATTGGTTAAGCCCACCGGTAATCATCTCGCTGACTTTCTTTGCAGCCATGCCTGCAGCAAAGATGCCGGTGCCAACAGCGGCAAGTCCTAAAATTGGCAACCCTGCCGGAGATAACAACGCTCCCGCACCGGCTATGCCAGCTGCGGTTTTCAGCACATTTCCCTGAATCGGTTCCTGTTCCATAAGTCAGTGGGTTAGGTTGATATCTGAAAAAAACTCTATCTCTATCGGGATTTACGATATCCCTCACGCTGATGGAAAAAATTGGGAGACGATGCGAAAAAATTCTGAACCTTTTGCAAAAATCACCTCTAGAGCCTACATTACCTCTCCATTTTCGAGGACAATTAGCTCAGTTGGTTAGAGCGTTCGCTTCACACGCGAGAGGTCGTAGGTTCGAATCCTACATTGTCCACTCCTCTTTCCCCGATCTTTTCCCAAAACCTGGTAATCAAGAAAGGAAGCTGCGCTGCCTCACAGTGCATCGTATTCTTAACCGAGCTGATTCATTTCATATTTTTCAATATAGCGAAAAATAATACCAGCAAAGGGAAGAGCTTTTGCTGGCTTGTATTCTGTGTGGTTGCACCAGAATATCAACGAGCGTAGGCGCTTTACTTGACCATTCCCCTAGTTTCAGCCATATATGCAGCATTTCAAAGCAAACAATCTCAGCATTTCCAACTTGCTCATACAGCGGAATCCAGTACAAGCATTTTCTGCTTTCAATCTCGATTAAGGCATTATACACGTTGGATGAGTGTGACTCTTGCACAATTCCCACACTTTTCACTTTTCAAAAATCAAGTAAACCTGCGTTTTATTGCCGCTCCTGAACATGACAGGGCTAAGTGAAAATCGCGATTTTGCCCTCAGGCCACTGTTGAGAATCGCGTAAATATCGGCAAGCAAAAATCTTGAGCGAGCGAAGTAACGGCGACCCATTCAGACAGTATTGACGTCGGTACCATCGACCGTATCAATACCAGGAATAACAACAGGCTCCTTATCCCGGCAAAAGATCAAAAGATGATATGGAGATTCATCGAAAAACGAACAGAAATGCACCTGGCAGAAAAGCTCAAAAATCGTAGAAATGGATAAAAAAAGCAGGTCTCGCAAACCCCCAAGCTTACGAGATAATGAGAATAGCTCTTGCCAGGCACAACACGATGGGGCGTCCCCCCAACTGCATCCTGATAACAAAGCTATCGAAAATGATCAGCACGAATTATTCCTGCTCCCGTTCCTGATCACTCTGGGGTTGGATACGTTCTCGACGAAGCGTATCTCCGGCGCCCTTGACGTCATTGATAACTCCATTGACAACATGAAGTGTGGCGGTTCCGACGAGCAGCCCGGCAAGGCCGTGCGCCACAATCGGCATACCGAAGGGAGATAAGGCAAAGGCCGTACCAACAGCACTGGCGGTTTCTTTTAACATGTCCGTTCCGTTAAGTTTCGTTGCTCAGAATGTCGTGTGCATGTTTTCACTCAAGTTAGATATTACATAAAAAACAGCAACGGATGCAACTCTGAGGCGATTACTTCTGCTCGACACAGGCTTTCAATGCCCGGTTCATAGCGTCATAGCTTTGGCGAAACAGGCCTGCAAGCATAACGAAAACCGGGGTGGATAACACGCCATTGAAGGTTTCGCAATGCACGAACCTTGTTCTCTGACTGGAGTCGAGCGAATGCAGCTCGAACCAGTGGAATCCCTCCAGAAGCCCACCAAACAGTACCCCGCGCCAGCCGAGAGTTACGTTCTGGCTGAATCGCTCAATCCGCGCTTTGAAGCGGATTGGCGGAAGCCATCCGAACCTGATGGTGATGCGAAGAGTCTCGTCCGGCCCCGCCTTACCGCCGATGCGGCGGATGCACGGATTCCACTCGCGATAGCCGTCGAAGCTGGTCAGCGCTGCCCAGACCCGCTCCGGCGGCGCGTCGATGACGATCTCCGTGCGGATGCTTTTCATCGCTGAACGGTCGCTTCCCCGTCGCGCCAGCCTCCGCCGACCGCGCGGTAGAGGTCGGCGATGGCAGCCAGATGGCTGCGCTGCACGTCGGCCAGTTCAAGCTCCGCGGAGAGCAGCAAGCGTTGCGCGTCGATCACTTCGAGATACGTGGCCATACCGCTGTTGAAGAGCAGGCGGGCGTTGTTCGCGGCCTTGCCGAGCGTGACCACGCGGCGAGCGGCGAGCGCCTCCTCTTCGCCGGTTTTCTCGACCTGTGCGAGCGCGTTGGAGACCTCGCCGATCGCGACCAGCAAGGTTTTGCGGAAGATCAGCTCGGCCTGGTCGCGCGTGATTTTGGACTGCTCGTACTGCGCCCTGAGCTGGCCGTGGCGGAAGATCGGCTGCACGAGATTTCCCACAAGCGACTCGAAGAGCGAGCCGGGCGTCGAGAACCATTTGCTCGACTCGATGGCGTTCAGCCCGCCCTCCGCCGTGACGGTGAGCGACGGGTACATCATCGCCTTGTTGACGCCGGTGAGCGCGTGCGCTTGCATCAACGAGGCTTCGGCGGCGCGCACGTCGGGGCGGTTGCGAAGCAGCGCCAGCGGCACGCCAGCGCTGAGCGAGTCGGCCATCGCGACCGGTTTTGCGCCGACGCTTCGCTTCACGGGCGTGCCGGGCATCCGTCCGGCGAGAATCGAAAGCGCGTTCTCCTGCGCGGTGCGCGACGCTTCGAGCTTCGGCAGGACGAGCTTCGCCGTGAGCAACTGCGACTCCTGCTGATCGACGGCGAGGCTGGTGACGTTGCCCGCATCGTATTGCAGACGCATCATGGTGAGCGTTGTGTCAGCGAGCGCGATGTTGCGCCGGGCGATCCCGATCTGCCTGTCGAGCATCCGCAGGTTCCAGTACCCCTGCGCCACCGACGAGACGAGCGAGGTGCGCACGGCCCGCGCCGCCTCGGTGCTGCGGAGGTACTCGGCCAGCGCGGCCTTTTTGCTGTTGCGCAGCTTCGCCCAGATGTCCGCCTCCCACGACACACTCAGCGCCGCCGTATAGCTCCGGCTGGTGCGCTCCTGACCCGTCGAAGCCGCGTAGCTGTTGCGCGACGCCTTCGAGTAACTGCTCGTCGCCCCCAGATCGGCCTCGGGCAGGAACCAGAGTTTGGCCACGTTGAGCGACTTCGAGGCGTAATCGATATTCTTCATCGCGATCAGCAGATCGTGGTTGCTGGCAACCGCGCTGTCGATCAGCTCAAGCAGCGCCGGATCGGCGAAAAATTCGCGGTACGGGACCGTAGCCAGCTCCTTACCGGGCTTCTCCTGACCGGGATACGTTGCCGGAAGCTGCACGTCGGGACGCCGGTATGATTTGACAGGGCTGCACGCCGAAAGGCCGACGGTGGCAAGCAACGCCAGAGTGAACAGCGAAAACGCTCGTTTCATGCCTTGATGGTGATTTTTCATTCGTGCGCCCCCTCGTTTTTCAGATGCTCGGCAAGCAGGTCGCCCGCTTCGACAATCGGCGTCGCCGGGCCGGTGAAGCGCTCCTGCAAGCCCTGGAACGCCACGAAGAGCACCGGCACCACAAGGATGCCGAGCACCATGCCGATGAACATGCCACCAATGGCCGACGCGCCGATCGAGTGGTTACCCATCGCCGCCGGACCGGTCACGAAAAGCAGCGGAATCAGCCCCGCCACGAAGGCGAGCGAGGTCATCAGAATCGGACGCAGCCTCGCCTTCGCACCCGCCATCGCCGCCTCGACGAGCGGCATCCCGGCCACGCGCCGCTGAAGCGCGAACTCGACGATGAGAATCGCATTCTTGGCAAGCAGGCCGATCAGCATGATGATCGCCACCTGCACGTAAATATTGTTCTCGATCCCCGCCAGCTTGATGCCGACAAACACGCCGAGCAACCCGGTCGGAATCGAGAACATCACGGCCAGCGGCAAGAGGTAACTTTCGTAGAGCGCCGAAAGCAGGAAATAGACAAAAATCACCGAGAGGAAAAAGATGAAGAACAGGCCGCCGGAGGACTCGATCTCCTCGCGGCTCTGGCCCTTCCAGTCGTAGGTGAAGCCCACCGGAAGCGTGGCGCGCGACACCTCTTCGACCGCCTGGATCGCCTGTCCGGTGCTGTAACCGGGGGCGGGCATGGCGTTGATCGAGATGGCGTTGAACAGGTTGAAGTGATCGACCGCATCCGGGCCGTAAACCCGCTTGAGGGTGATGATTGCGCTGACTGGCACCATCTCGCCGCTGGCGTTTTTGACGAAGATACCGTTGAGCGAATCGGGCGTCCGGCGGTCGCTCGGCTCGGCCTGCAAAACGACGCGGAAGTACTTGCCGAAGCGGTTGAAATCCGAGGCCTGCTGGCTGCCGTAGTAGGCCTGGAGCACGGTCATCAGCTCCCGGACGTTCACGCCGAGATCAGCGGCGCGGACGTTATCGACCACGAGCTCGTACTGCGGATAGTTCGTGTTGAAGGTGGTGAATGCGACGGCGATTTCGGGCCGCTGCATGAGCGCGCCGATGAAGCCGCCAGCCACCTCCTCGAACTTGTGCAGATCACCGCCGCTGCGATCCTGCAACACCAGTTCGAGACCGCTCACCGTACCGAAACCGGGCACGGTCGGCATCGAGAGCGCAAAGAAATTGCCCTCCTTGATCGGCGCGAGTTTCTGGTTCACCTGCCCCAAAATCGCCTTCACGTCGCGCACCTCACCTCGCTCGTGCAGGTCGTGAAGCTGGATGAACATCAGGCCAGCGGAGGGCGATGAGCTTCGCGTGAGAATATTAATGCCGGTCACGGAGATCACTTTTTTGATCGACGGCATCGAGCGCAAAATCTCGTCCGCGCGATCCATCACCTCCTGCGTGCGAGCCATCGACGCGCCGGGCGGCGTCGAGACCGAGACGATCACGAAGCCGTTGTCTTCGTCCGGAATAAAGCCGGTCGGCGTGGTTCTGAACATCCAGAACGCCACCACGGTCACCGCCGCCAGCGCCCCGAACGCCACGATCCGGTGGCGCATGAAATAGTCGAGGATGCCGCTGTACCGGCGGCGCACGGCGTCGAAGCCGGCGTTGAACCCCTTGACGAATCGCCCGCCGATGCCGCCGAAACGGGAGTGCTTCTCTTCGGAGTGCAGGTCGGTCAGAAAAATCGCGCAGAGCGCCGGGCTGAGGGTCAGCGCGTTGACCGCTGAAATCAGGATCGCGATGGCCAGCGTGAAGGCGAACTGGCGGTAGAAAACGCCGGTCGAACCTTCGAGAAATCCCACCGGCAGGAACACCGACGCCATGACGAGCGTGATGGTCACGATGGCCGTGGTGATTTCGCGCATCGCCGACACGGTGGCGATTTTGGCCGGGTAGCCTTTCTCCTCGATCTTGGCGTGCACCGCCTCGACCACCACGATGGCGTCGTCAACCACGATGCCGATGGCCAGCACCAGGCCGAAGAGCGTCAGCACGTTGATCGAGAAGCCGAACAGGTTCATGAAAAAGAAGGTGCCGATGATAGCCACCGGCACGGCGATAGCCGGAATCAGCGTCGAACGGAAATCCTGCAAAAAGAGGAACACCACGAGGAACACCAGCAGAAACGCCTCGATGAGCGTGTGCAGCACCTGCTCGATCGACTCGTCCACCACCTTTTTGGAGCTGAACGGAATCGCATACTCAATGCCGGTCGGGAAGTTTTGCGACGCCTTTTCGAGCACCTTGCGCAGCTCGGTCTCGACCGCGTTGGCGTTGGAACCGGGCGCCTGATAAACCGCCATGACCGCGCTTGGCTCGCCGTTGGCCTTGGCGTTGACCGTGTAGCTGTACGCGGCAAACTCGACGCGCGCGATGTCCTTCAGCCGCAAGAGCGAGCCGTCGGGGTTGGCGCGGATCACGATATTCTCGTACTCCTCCGGGCGCTCGAACTTGCCACGATATTTCATGACGTACTGCATCGGCGCGTCGCTCATCTGCCCGAACTCGCCCGGCGCGGCTTCGAGGTTCTGGCTCTGGATCGCCGCCGACACCTCCTGCGGCGACAAGCCATACGCGGCCATCTGCGCGGGCCGCAGCCACACGCGCATCGCGTAATCCATCTTGCCATAGACCGCCACCTGACCAACCCCCGGCACGCGAGCCAAGTCATCGACGATATTGATCTTGGCGTAGTTCTGCAAAAAGGTCGCGTCGAACGCCTCGACACTGCTCGACAGATTGATGAGCATGATCTGGCTGTTCTGACGCTTGATGGTCGAAACGCCGATCTGGTTGACCTCGGCAGGCAAGCGGCTGGTAGCCTGCGCAACGCGGTTCTGCACGTTCACCGCCGCTTGGTCGGCGTTGGTGCCCTGCTTGAAAAAGACGTTGATCGAGAGCGAGCCATCGTTGCTCGACGTGGAGGTCATATAGGTCATGTTCTCGACGCCGTTGATCGCCTCTTCGAGCGGTGGAGCCACCGTGCGTCCGACGGTTTCGGCGTTCGCACCGGGATAGCTCGCCGTCACCGAAACGCTCGGCGGGGCGATGTCGGGAAAGCGCGTGATCGAAAGCTGGCTCATACTGACCAGGCCGAGAATCACGAGAATAACCGAAATGACGGTCGCCAGAACAGGGCGGGTGATAAAACGTTCAAACATAAGCCCTGCGCCTTAACGCTCGTTTTTTGAAGAATTGCTGGGCGCGGCTTTTTCAGACGGCTCCCTGCTCATCGGCTTGATGACCATGCCGTCCTGCAACCTGCCGATCCCGGCGGTCACGATCACATCGCCTGGTTCGATGCCGTCGCTGACGATGTAGTTCTGGCCGCTCGCGCCCTCGACCGTGATGACCCGCTTGACAACCTTGTTTCCCTCCGTCAGCACGGCAACCATCACCTTGTCCTGAAGCTCCACCGTCGCCGCCTGCGGCACGAGCATCACGCTGTGGTAGTCAGCCATGAGGCTCACCGTACCCGAATTACCGCTGCGCAAAAGACCTTCCTTGTTCGGGAACGACACACGCAGGCCGATCGAGCCGGTCGAGGCATCGAACCCGCCGCTGATCGATTCGAGCTTGCCGTCGTGCGGATAAACCGTGCCGTCCGACAGCGTCAGTCTGACCGGCGGCACGGCGTCGATCTTCGCCTGCAACGTCGCGCCGGGATAGCGCTGCTTGAATGTAGCGAACCCCGACTCGCTCATGCTGAAGACCGCGTACATGCGGTTCACGTCGGAGAGCATGGTCAACGCCTGCACCTGATTTTTGGTCACGAGGTTGCCCTGCCGGAACGGAATGCGCCCGACATACCCGGCCACCGGAGCCTTGATTTCGGTGTAGCCGAGATTGATCGCCGCCGTCTTCGCCGTCGCCGCAGCCTGCGCGGCCTGCGCTTTGGCGGCCTGCAACTGCGCCCTGGCCGTCGTGAGCTGCACCGGCGCAACCACCTTGTGCTCGACCAGCGGAATCAGCTTCTCGACATTCACCTTCGCCACAGCCGCCTGCGCCTCGGCGGCCTGCCGGGCGGCCAGCGCCGTTTTGTACTCTTCGCGATAGATTGCGTCGTCAATTTTGAAGAGCGGCTGCCCTTTTTTGACACGCTGCCCCTCGCGGACAAGAATAGCCTGCAACGTCCCGTCCACCTGCGGACGAATCTCCGCATCGGCCAGCCCTTCGAGCCGGACGGAGTAGTCGCTTAAAACCGCTGCGGATGATGGTTCGACTTTCATCACCGGCAACTCGGGCATCATTTGCTGCGGAGCCTCCGGCTTGCCGCCACATCCCGAAAAAAAGAGGCACGAAAGGAGCAAGGTTCCGGTAGCGAATCTGAAAAGATGGTGTCGGAATATGGGAATCGTAATCATGGACTTGACAGTAAAATCAAATGGTAGCGGATGAACGATGACGGATAAATCTATACAAAGAAAAGACAAAACAAGAACGAGCAATTGCGAAGTGCCGACAAACAATCAAAACGTTTCGAAATGTTACCGTTGCGACGTCAACGAACAGCAATTGCTGCGCTCAAAATCGAGAAGCCAGCGCTTCAGCTCCATCCCGGAAGAATAGCCACCGAGCCGTCCACCCGCGCCGACCACGCGATGGCACGGCACGATAATCGGCAACGGATTCTGCCCGCAAGCCGACCCAACCGCCCGAGCCGCTCCGGGCGAGCCAATCGCCACAGCTAGCTCGCCATACGAAACCGTCTCGCCATATGGAATGGCAAGCATCGCCTCGCGCACCCGCCGATCGAATGCAGATCGAGGCTCGACCAATGGCAATGCAAACTCCTGCAACCGTCCCGAAAACCATGCATCGAGCTGCTGAAAAGTCTCATCGATCAACCGCGAGCCTGGAGCGCTGACAGCCGTTGACGGCTCCAGGTGCATGAATAACAGATCAGTAACCCGTCCACCGTGCGCCCTGATTCCGATCAGACCCAAAGGCGTAAATCGACAGGAAAACGAGCTGTAATTTGTTAGTATGGACTCTTGCTGCATTTGTTGTTTCCGTTAATTGGCGTTGCATAAATTCTTTTCATCTTCATCCTTCCCCCTCAAAGCATCAGCAACCCACCGGAGACCGGGATGTAGCAGCCGGTCACGAAGCGGCTGTGATCTGAAGCAACCGCAAGTACCGCTCCGGCAACATCTTCCGGCTGTGCGACTCGCTTGAGCGGGGTCATGTCGGCCATCATCGCTTTCTGCTCATCGGGCATCCAGGCTGTGGCGTCAGTGAGCGTGAGGCCAGGAGCGACCACATTCACGCGGATGCCAAAGGGGGCGATCTCCTGAGCAAGCGAACGCACGAAGGCGTCGAGGCCCGACTTGGCCGTGCTGTGAGCAATGAATCCCGGCGATGAGTGGCGCGACAAAGTGCTTGAAATGGCGATGATATTGCCCGATTTTCGCTCAATCATGCCCGGCAACAAGGCCTGACAGCAGAAAAAGATCGACTTCAACTCACCGGTAAGTTTCGCCTCAAATTCATCCCAGGTAAATTCCGTGAAAGGCTTGACCGGGAAACCGATCGAGGCGTTGCCAACCAGCAGATCAACCGGCCCGAGATGTTGCTCCACCTCCGCAACCATCGCCTGCACCTGCGACTCGTCACGAACATCCGCCCGAATGCCCAGCGCTTTGCCTCCGGCTTGCGTAATTTCTTCGACAACAGCATGCGCCGCGCTTTCGCTCTGGAAATAGTTGACCGCAACCGCCGCCCCCTCGGCGGCAAGAAGCTTCGCTGTAGCCCTTCCAATACCACGGCTCGCGCCCGTAACCAATGCAACCTTACCTTTCATATCCATGAATTTTGAGATTGTTTAAGGATTCTACTGGCTTTTTCACTTTACACTCACACAACCGTCAAGAACCGACAGAATCGCCTCAGCATCATCCATCGAAACTTCGGAAAACCATATTTTCTGCGGATAAATCATCACATTAGGCCCCGTCGAACACAGCCCCCTGGCAGCCCGAAGTGGACACCCTCACCTTTCCCTTCCACCCCCTCTCTTCAACAGCTGCCTTCAAGGTATCTTTAACAAGCTGACTGTTGTTGTCCGCGCACGATTTCCGCTCTCCCTTGCGATCGTTAGTACAAACAAAAACATGGACGACGTACGGTGATTCGTTTTGAACTGCCATGATAGAATACCTCCAAAATGTCTCAGCCACCCCAAAAATCATGCATCGAGCCACATGAACAGCTCATCAATCAATGAAAAAATTCGGCGGGCATGAGTTGAGTGAGTGATGGTATATTGGTGAACTGCTTTGATCGAGTGAACATCTCAACCCCACGGATCGGTGAAGAGTTTCAGGAACCGACAACCCTCACGAACCGGGTGATAACCTCAACAGAAACAGATGAACAAAAAAGCAACAGAGCCCGTCTGCGACAAGGTTTTTGAGAAACAGGCGTTTGGCAATCTTGAAAAGGAGGGCGAGGTGTTTGAGGGATGCCGATTTGTGCAGTGCAATTTGGCACAAGCCGATCTTTCGGCCCTGATGTTCAGGGAATGCACGTTTGAGCAATGCGACATGAGCCTTGTAAAACTCGCCGATACCGGACTTCAGGAGGTGAAATTCGTCGACTGCAAGCTGCTAGGCGTGCAGTTCAGCGGCTGCCGGAAACTGCTGCTTGAGATGAGCTTTAAGCGGTGTATGATGAAGCTGTCGGTCTTTCTAAAGCTCGATTTGAAAAACACCCGCTTCACCGACTGCGATCTGCATGAAGCCGATTTCACCGAAGCAAACCTGACGGCCTCTCACTTCGAGAACTGCGACCTGATGCAAGCGCTTTTCTTCCACACCAATCTCGAAAAAGCTGATTTCCGCACGGCCTTCAACTTCTCCATCCCTCCCGAATCCAATCGTCTCAAAAAAGCGAAGTTCTCACTTCACGGCCTGCCCGGCCTGCTGGAACATTACGGTATCGAAATTGAGTGACCGACGATAATTTTTTTACGAATAAAGAACCCCGCCGCAATCAACGAGGTATTTAAGATGTGTGATTCACAGACATCGTTTCAACTCAACCTCATGCAAGACGGCCTCTTAAAGACTTTCATCTCAATGTCCGAAATTCTTACAATTGGCTTGATGACAAGCAAATACATAAGCCTGACTAAACGCAATGATATGGCAACTGCTTAATATTGAATCCCTAATTCTGGATTCCTAGCAGGGCGTAACAATGTCTGTGAATCACACAATTGAGCCTATGAAACCAGTCAGTGATAGTCATCTAACGCTTTAGAATAGAACACTATAAGGCTTTCTGCACTTTAAGAAGAGTACCCTCTGGCAAAACAGAAGAAAAACAAAAAACTCCCGCAAAACCTGGCGTCTTGCAGGAGTTTTTATTTTCAAGCGTCACTTCAGATCACCCAGTCGTCACTCCTCCTCTTCGGGCATCTCCACCTTGATGTGCAGCTCCTTGAGCTGCTGGGCGGTAACCTCCGACGGGGCGGCCATCATGAGGTCCTGTGCGGACTGGTTCATCGGGAAGGCAATGACTTCGCGAATGTTCTGCTCGTCGCGCAAAATCATGACGAGGCGATCCAGGCCAGGGGCGATGCCTCCGTGCGGCGGAGCGCCGTGCTTGAAGGCTTCGAGCATGTGGCCAAAGCGGGCTTCGACCTCCTCTTTCGGGTAGCCTGCGATCTCGAACGCTTTGTACATAATGTCGGGGCGGTGGTTCCTGATCGCGCCGCTCGAAAGCTCGATGCCGTTGCAGACGATGTCGTACTGGTAGGCCAGCACGTCGAGCGGCGAGTGCTGTTCGAGCGCCTCCATTTCACCCTGCGGCATCGAGAAGGGGTTGTGCGAGAAGTCGACCTTTTTGTCCTCCTCGTTGTACTCGAACATCGGAAAATCGACGATCCAGCAGAACGACAACTCGTCCCTGTCGAGCGTGAAGAAGTTGCCGAAGTAGGAGCGCATCCCACCCATGATCTTGCAGGTCTTCTCCCACTTGCCCGCGCCGAAGAACACCACGTCGCCGGTTTCGATGCCGAGCTGCTCCTTGAGGGCAGCCATTTCATCCTCCTTGAGGAACTTGACCACCGGCCCTTTCGGCCCGGCATCCTTGAACTGGATGTAGGCCAGACCAGCCGAACCAAGCTCACGGGCGTGCTTTTCAGCCTTGTCGTAGAAGAGGCGCGACTCGTTACCCATGCCTTTAACCACCATCGCCTTGACGCAGGAGCCCTCTTTGGTGTTCGAGGCGAAGACCTTGAAGCCGGAGTTGACAAAAAGCGAGGTGACATCCTCGATCTCGATCGGGATGCGCAGGTCGGGCTTGTCCGAACCGTAGCGGTTCATCACCTCTTTGTAGCTGATGCGCGGGAACGGGAACTGCGTGATGCGCTTCTGCGACATCGTTTCGACCAGGTGCTTGAACAGCCCTTCGAGGATCACGAACAGGTCGTTCTGCTCGGCAAAGGCCATCTCGATATCGACCTGGTAGAACTCGCCAGGGCTGCGGTCGGCGCGGGCGTCCTCGTCGCGGAAGCACGGAGCGATCTGGAAGTAGCGCGGGAACCCGGAGACCATCAGAAGCTGCTTGAACTGCTGCGGAGCCTGCGGCAGCGCGTAGAACTTGCCGGGGTGCAGGCGGCTCGGCACGAGGAAGTCACGCGCACCTTCAGGCGAGCTGGAGGTGAGGATCGGGGTCTGGATTTCGATGAAGTCGAGATCGGTGAGATATTTGCGGACGGCGGCGGTGAGCTGGCTGCGGAAGATGATGTTCTGGTGCAGCTTTTCGCGGCGCAGGTCGATGAAGCGGTACTTCAGGCGCAACTCCTCGGAGGTCGGCATGTCGTCGGCCACCGGGAACGGCAGCGGCTGGGCGGCGCTTTCAATCTTGATCGCCGAAACGACCACTTCGATTGCTCCCGAAGCGAGCTTTGGATTGACCGCTTCGTCCGAGCGAAGCACCACGTGCCCCTCAGCGGAGATCACCGATTCGGAGTGCAGCCCCTCGGCCACCTTGAAGATTTCGCCGTTTTCCGGCTGAATCACAAGCTGGCAGATGCCGGTGTGATCGCGAAGATCGATAAAGATGAGACCACCGTGATCACGGATGCGGTGCACCCAGCCACCAAGCTTCACCCCGGTCCCTTCCGAATCGCGGCTCAAAAGACCGCAGTAGTGAGTTCTGAATCTATTCTGCAAACCCGTCGCCGTTGTTGGCTCCTTACCCATAAAGCTATTACTGATCAAACGTTGTGAAAAACCCGAAACCACCTCTGGCAAGCGCTGAACCCTGATTTAGGCTGCGCAAAACCGTTGAAAGAGATGACCCTGAATATCATGAATTTTGACGGATTTGAAAAGCCTTCGAGCCAAAGGGACTCAAAAAGTCTCCAGACAGCGAATCATCGATCTCGATGTCGATCAATACACCAGCTCGCCTCCAAACTCTTTAATCAAATACCGGACAACCTCGTTGGATTCTGAAAGCTCCTGAAACATGGTGAACACGCTTTTTTCGCGGGTGCAGGCGTCGCGGGCGGCGTCGTAGCGGACGTTGACTCTCAGCGGTAGTTTATAGAAATCGGCCATCTCGCGGGCGAGCAGGTCGGCGTCGTGATGGAGCTCTTCGTAGGAGAATTTGCGGCAGCAGCCGAGTTCGACGAGGCCGTCGGGGCTGCACGCCATGAGGTCGGAGGCGTGGAGGTGGGAGACCATGACCTGCAACCCCTTGGCGGTAAGGTGCTCCAGAAAGCGCCCCCACTCCATGCGTAGCTGTTCAAGCACGGCTACCGGCACACCACCGGTTGATCCGGAAGAGGAGGTGACGGCAGAGGCACTGGGCTTGGTGGATACCCGCTGGTCTGCATTGCTGCCGAACTTCGAGAAGGCCTGCTTCCACGAGCCGAGATCGATGGTTCCGGCGGGTTTCGCTGCGAAACGTTCCGACGAAGCCGGTTTGGGCGTTGCAGCAGCGGGAGGCGCTGGTGGCGGAGGGACGGGAGGCACGGCAGAAGCTGCCGGCTGCGGTTCAGGCGCGGATTGTTGCGGTTTCCGCGTGGATTTTGACTTTGCCGGGGCAGCTGGAGCAGCGGGCGGAGCTACCGGCTCAGAAGCGCTCTTTTTTTTTTCGTCCGCCGTTGCGGTTCCCTCTCCCAGCGCGATGAGCTTGAGCAGCGCCAGCTCGAATCGGAACTGGTGCTCGGCGTAGAACTTCAGCTCGCGCTGCGTCTGCATCAAGAGATCGGTCATCGCCATGACCTCCTCTGGCGTCAGCTTCCGGGCGTCGTGCTCGTAGCGCTCCCTGACCTGGTCAGGACGCTCGATCAGCTTGCTCGACCGAAGGTTGTGGATGATAAGGAAGTTGCGGAAATGCTCGATCAGCTTTTCGAGAAAATCCTGCTCATCGTAGCCGTTGCGGTTCACCATGCCAGCCACTTCGAGCATCGCAGCGGCATCGGCGCTGGCGATGGCGTCGGTCACCATGAAGAAGTGGTCGTCGTCGATGTAGCTGAGCAGGTCGGAGACCTTGTCGTAGCGGATCGAGCGCTCCCCCTCGCTGTCGATGGCAAAGGCAATCACCTGATCGAGAATGCTCTGCGCGTCGCGCATCGATCCCTGAGCCTTGCGGGCAATGAGCTGCAAGGCATCATCGTCCGCGCCGATCCCTTCTGCATCGCAGATCTGCTGAAGCTGGCCCTGAATGCGGTCGAGCGGAATGCGCTTGAAGTTGAAGCGCTGGCAGCGCGAGGCGATGGTGGCCGGAATCTTGTGCAGCTCGGTTGTGGCGAAGATGAAGATCGCGTGCGGCGGAGGCTCTTCGAGCGTCTTGAGAAATGCGTTGAACGCCGCCGTCGAGAGCATGTGCACCTCGTCGATGATGTAAACGCGGTAGCGCCCTTTCTGCGGCCCATAGCGCACGTTCTCGCGAAGCATCCGGATGTCGTCCACGCTGTTGTTGGAAGCGGCATCAAACTCGGAGATGTTCAGGCTCGCCCCGGCCTCGAAGTCGCGGCAGCTTTCGCACTCGCCGCACGGTTCGGTCACCTCTTTCAGGTACTGCGGATCGTCGATCATCCGCTGGCAGTTCACCGCCTTGGCGAACACGCGCGCCGCCGTGGTCTTGCCCACGCCGCGAAGTCCTGAAAAGATATAGCCGTGGCCAACTCGCCCCATCCGGAGAGAGTTCTGAATCGTGCCGGTGATGTGCTCCTGCGCAGTTATATCGGCAAATCGTGAAGGTCGGTACTTTCGTGCTATGACCTGATAGCTCATGAATCTCGTTGCGTTATATCGTTAAGGCACTTGTTCAGTGTTGACCAGATCGATCAGAGGCGTCTGCATCGTGCTTTGAAGCGCTATCCGGACACTTGAGCGCATCTGATCGAATGTCTCGCCGCCAGCCAGCTCTCCGCTGCCCTGCTCTCCGCCGAAAAGCTCTCTCGGCATCTGCGAATAGAGCTCGTAGAGCGTCATTGAATGAAGATCGGCACTGACCGCAAGAGCGCCATCGACGGTGTGGTGCAAAATATGACTGCGCTCCAGAAACTCGACGATCAGACCTAATTTACTACGGTCTGCGATAATTTCCGATGTCAGAAGTTTTTTCCCGTCGAGAAAGCTACCCGAAGCCTGGGCAAACCAGACCATACGCAGCACAGCAACCACCTCCGGAATTCCCTGCAGAGGATCGAACTCCCGCTGCTCACCCGACTCCTTCGGGTTGAAATAGCCGAGTGAAAAGACAAATTCCGCTCCGGTCAGCACCACCACCCATTCCAGATAGATCCAGAAAAAGAGCATTGGTACCACCGACACCGCACCATAGATCGCCTCGAACGTGGCAAAATTCCCGACATAAAAAGCAAACCAGCGTTTGGCCAGCTCAAACAGCACTGCAGCAAGCACGCCACCAGCAAGCGCATGCCTGAAGCGTACTTTCCGATTCGGCACCACCATATAGAGCAGGAACAGAGCGATGGCTGTATTAAAAACAGGAAGGTACGACAGCAATTTCAACTTCTGCTCCAGAAGTTCGCCACCGGCAAACACCGAATACCAGACGTACGAACTGGCCACAACGCTGGTACCAATCAGGAGCGGGCCCAGCGTCAGCACCGTCCAGTAAAGGGTAAATCCCTGCATCACCTTGCGCGGCGCATGAACCTCCCATATACCGTTCAGCGTGTGATCGATGGTTGAAATCAGAAAAAGGGCGATCACGATAAGAAAAATACCGCCAAGCATGGAGAGCGATGAAGTCTTATCAATGAACTCCCACAGGTAGGATTTCATCAGTGCGCCCTGGGCGGGGGTGAAATTCTGGAACAAAAAGTCACCGATGTTCTGCTTGAGCGATGCAAAAACCGGAAATACCCGCAAAATAGACAGGCTCACCGCCACCAGCGGCACCAGAGAAAGAAGAGTCTGAAAAGCCAGCGAGCCTGCACTCATGAGGATTTTATCGTGCATGAAGTGCTTGGCCATGAATGACAGATACATCCCCGGCACACGCAGCCGTTCATGCTGAAACAGTGCTGAAATCGGGTTATTGTCCTTCGTTTCCGCCATGGAGTTCCGTTGGGATTGAAGAGTCGGCGAGATGGTGTTCCGGTCAGGCCGAAAAATTTCTGGCTATGTCTGTTAATTTACAGCGGAGAACGGAAGCCACAAAAAAAGCCCCCCGGTTTGAGGTCGGAGGGCTTTGCCATTTTCGGTGCGAGAGCAGCAATCAGGCGATCTGGATGTAGACCGATGCCTTGACGTTGCAGATCGGGCAATGCTCCGGAGGCGTACCGAGTTCAATGTGGCCGCAGACCGGGCAGAGCCAGATGTCGCTTTCGGTGATGTCGTTGCCGGCCTTGACCGCTTCGAGGGCCTTCTTGTAGAGCGCGGCGTGCACCTTCTCAGCTTCAACTGCGAAACCAAACATGCGCTTGGCTTTGTGTCCTTCGGCCACGGCCTGCTCGTACATCGGCGGGTACATTTCGTTGTGCTCGTAGGTCTCGCCGCCGATAGCGGTTTCGAGGTTGTCGGCAGTCGAACCGATGGCGTCATCCGCAGCAAGGTGACCCTGCGCGTGGATGCGCTCGGCCTGCGCGGTGGTTCTGAACAGTTTGGCGATGTTCTTGAAGCCGTCCTTCTCGGCCTTGTCGGCAAAGGTGATGTACTTCATGAATGCCTGGCTTTCACCGGCAAATGCGTTCTTGAGATTTTCGTGAGTCGTCGGCATAGTAGTAAATGGTGGTTTTTTGAGTGATGCAATGAGACTACTTTTTGAGGAAGACACCAAGGTCTTCGAGCAGCGACTGGAGGTCTTCCTCGTGCTCGACCTCGTCCTGCAGAATCTGTACGGCAAGGTTGTAGGTGACCGGATCTTTCATGCCGATCTCCTGGATGATGCTGTTGTAGGTGGTGATGGCGCACTGCTCGCCGGAGATGTTCTGTTCGAGAATCATCCTGACGAACTTGTCGGTCGGCTCGTCGTAGCCGCAGTTGGTTTCAGCGAACCACTGCTTCGGGTTGGTCAGCGGCGTGCCACCGAGCTGGATGATGCGCGTACAGACCATGTCGGCATGACGAAGCTCGTCAGCGGCGTGCTGCAACAGCTCGGCGATGACCGCGTCCTTCATCGGACCTTCGACTATTTTGGAGCCGACCCAGTATTGATAATAGGCCAGCCACTCGTCGGCGAAAGCCTTGTTCAGCAGCTCGAGTACGCGATCGATGGAATCGCCTACAATTTCACGTCCTTTGGTTCCCATAACGGTATCTTTTTTTATTTGAACGGTTTGTACGATTTTTTCGGAAAGCGGGCAAACGTCGATGCTGCGCCAGCTTTCCTGAACTCATTCTTTATACTCTTATTTTCTTGAATGAGTTCCAAACCTTTGTCGCGAATTCACAAAAACGGATGAAGAATCCCTATATTGCCCGGAAAACCGCTTTTCACTCCTGCGCCAACCAGACGCGGGATCGCGCCGTCAAAACCGATTTCGCATGGAATTCACCCACATCGACGACAGCGGCATGGTCAGCATGGTTGACGTGTCGGGCAAACCCCCGACGCGCCGACAGGCCAGCGCCTCCGGCTGGATCGTCATGCAACCCGAAACCATCGCCCTGCTCCGTGAACGCGAGATGCCGAAGGGCAACGTGCTCGCCGCAGCCAAGATCGCGGGCATCCAGGCCGCCAAGCAAGCCGCAAATCTGATTCCGCTCTGCCACCAGCTCAACCTGTCGTGGATCGACCTCGAATTCGAGATCGATGAAGATCGCATCGGCATCAAGGCGACGGTCATCACGCGAGAAGCGACCGGCGTAGAGATGGAGGCACTGACGGCGGTATCGGTCGCCGCGCTGACCATTTACGACATGTGCAAGGCGGTGGACAAGAATATGGAGATCACCAGCGTTCGGCTCGACCGCAAGAGTGGCGGCAAGCAGTCGCTCGCAACGGAGCACCGCCCGAAGAGCGCCGTGCTGGTGCTCTCGGACTCGATTGCGGCGGGCACGGCGACCGACCGTTCGGGACGAATTTTGCGGGAGGGACTTGAAAGTGCCAGATGCCCGGTCGAGGAGCTAGTGATCATTCCAGACGAACCGGCTGAACTCGTCACGACGGTCGAGGCATGGATCGAGCAGGGGATCGAGCTGATCGTGACTTCGGGCGGTACCGGCCTCGGACCGCGCGATGTGACCATCGACACTCTCGCGCCAAAGTTTACCCGCCGCCTGCCCGGCGTGGAGCAGGAGCTGCTCCGCTGGGGACAGGGCAAGACGCGCACCGCGATGCTCTCGCGCCTGGCCGCCGGAGTGATCGGCGACACGCTCGTCATCTGCCTGCCGGGCAGCGCAGGCGCGGCCAGTGACGCGCTCGAAGTGCTGCTACCCGCGATTTTCCACGCCTTTCCGATGCTCAAGGGGGAGGGCCACAAATGATAACTGTTCACGAAGCTCACGAGATCATCGCCGCTACGACCCGCCTGATCGAAAAGACCGAATCCGTTCCGCTACACCAGCTCCGTGGCCGCGTACTCGCCGAGGATATTCGCGCCGACTTCCCGATGCCGCGCTTCACCAACGCCGCAATGGACGGCTTCGCCGTGCGGTTCGATGAGATTGCAGGCTCATCGGACAGCTCCCCGATCACGTTGAAGGTCTCGCAGGAGCTTGCCGCCGGAGCGCTCTCTACCGAACCGCTCGAAGCCGGAACCTGCGCCCGCATCATGACCGGCGCACCTGTGCCCGACGGAGCTGACACGGTGGTGCCGTTCGAGCAGACGAGCGGTTTCGGCAGCGACACCGTGGAGTTTTACAAAGCGCCTAAATCGGGCGCAAACATCCGCCACGCGGGCGAAGAGGTCGAGATAGGCGAGCTGCTCGTGGCCGCTGGAACCCGCGTCACGCCCGCCGAGATCGGCCTGCTCACGACATTCGGAAGGGATGCGGCAGTCGTGCGGCAACAACCGCGAGTCTCGATCATCACGGTCGGCGACGAGCTGCGCCTGCCGGGCGAAGAGGCGGAGCCACTCGCGATCTACAACAGCAACCTCGCGTTGCTCTCGGCCTGCCTCGAAACTGCCGGAGCCGAAGTCGTCGAAACGCGCCAGTTGCGGGATGACCGGAACGCGATTCGCGAGGCGCTCGCCTCGGCCATCGACAACGCGGACATGGTCATCACGGCGGGCGGCATTTCGACCGGGCAGTACGACTTCATGCACGAAACGCTCGGCGAGCTTGGCGTGGAGCAGAAGTTCTGGAAGGTCGCGCAGAAGCCCGGCAAACCGTTCTACTTCGGCTCGACCGCTTCGGGCAAGCTTGTCTTCGCCCTGCCGGGCAATCCGGTTTCGGCACTAGTCTGCCTGCTCGAATACGCCCTTCCCGCACTCGCGCTGATGCAGGGCGCAACGCTAGCCCTGAAATTCACCGCTGTGCTCGACGAGCCGTTCCCCGCCGACCGCAAGCGCCACCGCTTTCTGTTCGGCGCGACGAAGATTGAAAATGGAGAAATTCGCTGCCGTGTTTCGCAGCAGACCGACTCGCACATGCTCACCGCGCTCACCGGAGCCGACTGCCTGATCGAAGCCGAAGCGTCGCCCGAACCGCTCCCCGCCGGATCGCTCGTCACCTGCTCGTGGCTTCCGTGGGCAAACGCATTCTGAGGCAAGCGAAAGATGTTTCATCCCTTTGAAATAGCCGTCAGCGGCCTCTCCGGCTCGGGCAAGACCACCCTCGTCGAAAAGCTGATCCATCAATTCTCGGAAGACGGATTCGAGGTCGCCGCGTTCAAGCACGGCTGCCACCGCTTCGAGATCGACCGCGAAGGCAAGGATTCCGAACGCTTCACCAAAGCCGGAGCCGTACCAGTGCTGATTGCCGACCGCGAGAAAGAGGCGCTTATCTCGCAGGGGACTGATCGGCTGGACATTGCCGGTTCAGTGCTGTCGGCTGACATCCTCTTCATCGAAGGACTGAAAGAGCTACAGGTGCCGAAACTCCTGATGGTGGATCGCGACCGCGCAGTACTGCCGATGCTTGAAAGCGACGCAATCCCGCAAGTACTCGCGCTGGTGCACGACGGGATTTCGGACGGACTCGAACAGTTCGACCTGCCGCTGTTCCACCGGGATGACTTGCCCGCGATCAGCATCTTCGTGGAGGAGTGGTTCCGCAAACGAGCCGAAGCGGTGCCGCTCCACGGCCTCGTGCTCGCGGGGGGGCAAAGCTCGCGCATGGGGCGCGACAAAGCGACGCTCAGCTACCATGGCCCGAACCAGCTCGAACGCACGGCAGCGCTGCTTGGCGACGTCTGCAATCAAGTGTTCATCTCTTGCCGGGCCGAACAGGTCGAAAACTATGCGGCAAGCGCAAATTTTCCGGCCATCGCCGACAGCTATCTCGACATGGGACCCCTCGGCGGGCTCCTCTCCGCACAGCGCCAACGTCCGCACGCTGGCTGGCTCGTGGCAGCGTGCGACTTTCCACTGCTCGACGAAACGCTGATTGCTGCGCTCACGGAAGCGCGAAATCCGTTCCGCTTCGCCACGGCGTTCGTCTCCGGCGACCGTGACCGGCCCGAGCCGCTGCTCACGATCTACGAGCCGAAATCGCGTCGCCGACTGCTCGAAGCGCATGCAATGGGCAACGACTCACTCCGTTCGTTTCTCCGCAGCAACCGGGTCACGCTTGTCGAGCCACGCGACCCGCTGGCGCTCTTCAATGCCAACGATCCCGAAGCGCTCGATAAAGCCCTGCGGATGATGGAAAACGGATACAAGCGATGACGCGAGATACCGGAAAAAGCCGTACGGTGTTGACCGACCGCTTCGGGCGCACAATCGACTACGTGCGCATCGCCGTCACCAGCGCCTGCAATCTGCGCTGCACCTATTGTTTGAAAAACGAGGAAGAGGCTGACCGGAAAATCGACCAGCTCGACGCAAAACAGACGACAGGAATCATAGGAGTTCTCGCGGAGATGGGCATCCGGAAAGTGCGCTTTACGGGCGGTGAGCCGCTGCTTCATCCGGAGATCGTCGAGCTGGTCAGGCGCGCCAAAGCGACACCTGGCATCGACACGGTCAAACTCACCACGAACGGGCTGCTGCTCGACCGGCATCTGGACGCGCTGATCGCGGCAGGACTTGACGGCGTCAACCTCAGCCTCGACACGCTCGACGCCGCAAAATACCGCGACATCACCCGGCGCGACCGCTTCGCCAGCGTCCGCAAGACGCTCGACCGGCTGCTCGACCTGCCGGAACTGACCGTCAAAATCAACACCCTCATGCTCCGTGGCATCAACAACAACGAAATTCCGGACTTCGTCGAACTCACCCGAGAGCACGACCTGACGGTGCGCTTCATGGAGCTGCAACCCTTCGACGACCAGCAGATCTGGCGCACCGGAAAGTTCATGGGAGCCGAAATGATCCGCGAGCAGCTTTTCGAACACTACCCGCAACTCGAAGCGCTGACCGGGAGCGACACCGAACACTACAGCTTCCGGCTGGCCGGTTATCAAGGTTCGATCGCCATCATCCCGGCCTTCTCGCGCAACTTCTGCAACAGTTGCTCGCGGCTCAGAATCACCTCCGACGCGCGGATCATCAGCTGCCTCTATCATCGGGAAAGCATAGACCTGAAGCCCGCACTGGATGGCGGACTCGATCAGGAAGAGCTAAGGAAACGAATTCTCGAATCGGTAGGAACCAAACCAAAAGACGGACTTCACAGCGGGCGCGACAACGCCGCCTCCAGCATGTCGAAAATCGGGGGGTAAAAAGCTGAAGAATCCAACAGATCCATCTGATCAGTCGGATCGGACTGATCTGTCTGAAACAACCTCCACTGAATTCCCCGGCTCCACCTTGCCACCAGCCAGCACTTTGCAGAAGATGCCCTCGCGTGGCATGATGCAGTCGCCGGTCGCCTGCTGAATCACACACCCACCGTTGTGGCACTCCTTGCCGATCTGCGTCACTTCGAGCAGCACCTTGTCTCCGACCTGCAAGCGGTCGCCGACCTGAAGCCGAGGAAGGTCGATGCCGCGAGTCACGAGGTTTTCACCGAACATGCCGAACTCGAGTTCCGGAAGCACCTCGCGCACCAGCTCGATGCTCTCGGCCGCCAGCAGCGAAATCTGCCGATGCCATTCACCCGCATGGGCGTCACCTTCGATCCCCCAGGCTTCGCGTAAAATAGCCGATGAAACAGGTTGCTTGACCGTCCCTTTTTCAGGACTGATGCAGATAGCTTCGAGATTCCCCATACTTGTAACTTTTAACGATTTGAATGCGCGGTGAGAGCTGAAAATAGGCATTCAAACCGTTTCAGCGCCATTTCTCAGAGATATTTAAGGTTGATGGTCAAATCCAGTTTATCCTCTTCAAGCATGAATGAAGCATCCTTGAACGAGGGCGGGCCGAAACTTGTGCGCGGATTGTTCGAGGTGCCAACCCCCTCTTTGGGCATCCCGAGAAAGTTTGTGTCGAGCTTGCCGTTGCCGTTCTCATCGTGCCGGACGGCGACAGCATACGCTCCCCACGGCACATTGTAGAAAACCACGACAGGTTCCGCTGACGCCGGAACGGTCAGAACTTCGAGCGCTTTGTCGAATTTACCGGGGAACCCCTTTTTCGCATTGAACAGGCCTACCGAAACAGAACCATCACTATTGCGCAAGCCGGATATTCTGATGGTAATCGCGCCAGCACCTGACGGAACTGCAAGCGTTTCAGACTCTGCCGCGAAGCCTGATGCCTGTGTCACAGGAAGAGCATTCGTGAGCGCGAACAGACCGAGAATCAGAAACCATATCTTCATCACAAGAATTTGAGAATTGTTTCAGGAAAACTTCCAGCCGGCAAAGCCAATCAAAGGGAATCGGTACGATGAGACTACCGATGAAAACAAACATAAACACAATGCCGATACTAGCAAATCCTGAGGTTCATCCCTCAAAAAAAGAGCCTGATCATTGACGACGGTGGCCAGAAGAGGCAAATCCTTTACGGTAACCATTATCGATAAAAAGAGCTCAGCCTGAACATCACCAAAACGGCAAGCAGAATAGGCACGGTCAAAACGCCGACAAGCAACGAATAGGCTTTTCTGGAGCACTGCCTGACAAAATCGAGTTGATAGACCCTGCTCAGCAAAACGCCAACGACTACCCCACCAGCAACACCTCCGAGCAACCCCCACAACGGAATTTTTGCCCATACCGCAACAACCTCCATTCCAAGGGCTCCCAAAACCAAAACAGCCATAACAAACAGATAGAACCGGTAACTCCACGGCACCCAGTTTGGAGGGGCAGCACAAGAATTCCCGATCTTGCCCCTGCTCGATTGAGGCCAGAGACGAGGCAGCCATAATTTGCTGTAAAACGTGCGCATCAGCGCAGTCAAAGCAAGAACCGCAAGAAGAAATGATCCCGACAACACCAAACCCATGGCCAGATCTTTATACCGCTTTCTTGTAACCCTGCTATGATCAGGAACTGGAAGTGCTTCAAACTGCTGATTATCATCCACTTGCGCTGCATACTCACCATAGTAGGTAATGGCTGCACCATCAACCAAATCCCCCATGGTTTTCGATAGCGCCCTGGCTTTATGCTGCGTCATGATCATTACTGTTGCAGCTTTTGTTGCAGACTCTCCCTCAAGAGGCACGGGAATAACATCATGCAACAGCAACAGGATGGACACCTTACTTTCAGTATTCACCACTTGGGGAAGATCCGGCTTGAGATTCTGCAAAACAGCCAGAAGAGGCGATGGAATTTTTTCTGAAGTCTGCGCCTTGACGGTTTTTTTGAACGGTATTTTTCGGACGTTCAGTTCATCGAGAAGCTGCTTTAGGGCGGCACCATTCTGAATCATAGCATCAAGAGATTCAAGAAGCGATACATCACCACTGGAAATCATCACCTTGTCGTAAACGAAGAGTTTGCGATCCGCAAATAAGTGCGCATTGCTCAGAACTACGGCTTCAGCTTCCTCAGCCGACACTGCCGATGCGCCCTCTTTGATAATCCTTTTTTCAGCAAAGCCTGCCAGCACTCGCTTCTGTGCAGCATAAAGGGCCATTGAGTAGTCCGGACTTTTATCGAGTTGCATCTCACGAGCTTTACCGGCAAGCAACTCAATCCGAACCAGATCTCTCAGGATCCGCCTCTTCAGGTTTAAGGAGTCGCGAGCGTTCATTCCTGGCACAGCAGCACGCCGATACAAATACTCTACCTGTCGATTGGTAATTTCAACACCATTAACAACCGCAGCAATACTACCATTTTCCACGCCCTCGCCAGAATCATGCATACATCCAGCAAGCAAAATGATCAACCCAACTACAAGGGGAAAAAGCTTTTTCACTTCTGAAGAAAGATGTTTATCCCCTTACCAATACGAACCAGAAAACCACAAAAATTGACGAGTAAGGCTCGCCACTTGCGGCTCAAAACGGCTTTATTGCAGGGATAAATGGATTACCGAAAAAACCGGGAAGTTGCCGCATCCGAAATCATGTAGGGGCTTGCAGAAATTACAGGGGTTTCTGCCGACTCGGATACTTCACGTTTACATTAATCAGAAACAGGCAATTGTCAAAATGACAAGACCTGTATTTTGATAATTTTTAGTAAGCCTCATTTTTTGAGTTGTCTCGCCTCAAAGATCACGCTTAGGATCCATCAGGCGTTTGTAGTAGGAACCTGAGGTGTAGAGCGCGGCAGCGGGATTGTGGCCGAGCACTCGATCTTTGACGATTAGCGTGGTGACGGGCGCGTCGGAGTGCTTCGTAAAGAGACTGTCGTGGCCGACGCAGAGGCCGATGATGACGTTCAGGTCGGTGCCGTGTTCATTCATGAGGCGGGCCTGAAACACCGGGTTGCAGAGCGATTCGTGCGCGCCCGGCTTCAGCTTGAGCTCCTCTTCGATGCCGATCTCGACCTTGTCCACTGCTCCGGCCTTGCAGAGCACCGCGAAAGGCTCCAGTCCGTTGACCCGCAAAACCTTCGAGAAAATCCTCGCCTCTTCGGCCAAGCCGACGCACATGGCAAGCCCGATCTTCTTCGCGCCAAGCCGGTTGGCAAACGCGACGATCTCCTCGGCACGGGTCAGCTTGCCGTAATACAGCCCCTCCACCTCGGCGGCGGCGCGGGCGATGCGGGCGTCGATACCCTCGCCGCGATACTGGTCGAGGCACTCCTCGACCTCGCGCTCTTCGAGCGATGCGCCGATGCACTCGTCCGGCAACCGTTTCTCTTTTCGGTAGCAGCTCATGGGTCGGCAATCCTTGCAACTCCGCTCTTCAGCGCCGCTGTTCGATACGTTGTCGTTCATAGTCCTCCTCCTCAAACGTTTATCATGACTCTCGATCCAGCTCGCCCAGCCTCCCCTTGCCGGGTTTCCGGCCATCTCGTCGCGCAGCCACCTCCGGATTCGCAGCGCTGGTGCTCACGCCGGTCAGGATCAGCAAGCCGATAGCAAAAAAGAGCAACAGCGAGGCCAGCGCAGCTTTCTGACTTCCGGCCTGCACCGACACGAAGCCGAACACCAGCGGTCCGATCACCGCCGAGGCTTTGCCGAAGCTGCCATCGTAAAAGCCGAAAAACTCGGTGCGATGCTCCTTCGGCGTCAACCGCGCCATCAGCGAACGTGAAGCCGCCTGAGAGGAGCCCATAGAAAGCCCCGCCAACAGGCCGATCACATAAAAGCTCTCGCGGCTGCTTGAGAATATCGCCAGCAAAATCACGAAAATCCAGATGAACAGCGTCAGCACGATGGTGCGCTTCGGGCCAATGCGGTCAGTCACGAAGCCGAAGACAATCGAGCCGAGAATGGCCGTCGTCTGCACAGTGATGAAGAATTTGATCAGTTCCGTCGCCGTGAAGCCAAGCGTGTTCTGCGCATAGATCGAGGCAAAGGCGATCACGGTCAGAATGGCGTCGTTGTAGAAAAAGAAGGCGAGCAGAAAGCGGGCCAGATCGGGATAGCTCATGATGTGACGAATGGTGTAACCCACCTCCCGAAGCGAATGGAGAAACGAGGCGTTCCTGCGGCGCATTCCGGTCTCGCCAGGCAACAGCCCCGCCTTGCCTTTCGTGTCGCGCAGGGTGAAAAACAGAGGCGCGGAAAAGACGGCGAAAAAGAGCGCGACGACCAGAAAGCTCCGTTGCAAGTTTGGGATGTTTGACATATCGATCCCCTTCATCAGGAGCGGCTGCAACAGCAGCAGAATCGCCAGCGCGCCAAGATAGCCCATCGCAAAGCCGTAACCCGACACCCTGCCGATACTTCGCCGCGACGTAATTTCCGGCAGGTAGGCGTCGTAAAACACCAAGCCGCCCTCGAAGCCGATGTTGGCAAGAATGAAGAGCATCGCGGCGATCAGCACATGGCCCGGCCCCGAAAAAGAGAGCAGCGCCGTGGCAATGACCGAGACGAGCGTGAAGACGAAAAGGAAGCGTTTGCGACGGCCCGAGTAGTCGGCCTGCGCTCCAAGCACCGGCGAGATCACCGCCACCAGCAGCATCGAAATACTGACGCTGTTGCCCCAGAGCTGGTCACCCTGGGGATCGCCCTGGCAGATGACGTTTTTGAAATAGAGGGGAAAGGCGAAGGTGACCATCATGACGCTGAACGACGTGTTGGCGAAGTCGAACAGCAGCCACGAAAAAATCTTTTTTTTGTCCGTCAGGTCGTTGCCCATCGGAAGGTGGATTCAGGAGCCGGCGAGATGACCGAACAGCGATTCGAACACCCGCCGCCCGTCACCGGAACCGAGCCGCTCTTCGCTGGCCCTCTCGGGATGCGGCATCAGGCCGAGCACGTTGCCCTGCTTGTTGGTGATACCGGCGATGTTATTCAGCGAACCGTTGAAATTGGCCTCCTCGGTAGCGTTGCCATCGGCATCGGTGTAGCGGAACGCCACCTGCCCGTTCGATTCGAGGCTGTCAATGGTCTCGGCGGAAGCGTAGTAGTTGCCCTCGCCATGCGCGACCGGAATGCGAAGCACCTCGCCCTTTTCGTACTTGTCGGTGAAGATTGTCGAGTTGTTGGCGACGCTGATGGTTGACTGGCGGCAGATGAACTTCCGGCCCGCATTGCGGATCAGCGCGCCTTCGAGCAGCCCGCTTTCGACCAGCACCTGGAAGCCGTTGCAGATGCCGAGCACCGGGCGTCCCTGGCCAGCGAAGTCGATCACTTCGCGCATGATCGGCGAGAAGCGGGCGATGGATCCGCAGCGAAGGTAGTCTCCGTAGGAAAAACCACCGGGAAGGATGATGGCGTCACAGCCTTTGAGGTCATGCTCGTTGTGCCAGAGCATGACTGGTTTGACGCCGGGAAACGAGGCAACGGCATATTCGGTATCGTGGTCGCAGTTCGAACCGGGGAACACCACGACGCCAACGTTGAGATCAGCCATAGCAAAAAGCGGGATTTAGTTGACGGGCTCCAGTTCAAACGTGAAATCTTCCATCACCGGATTCGACAGGAGCTTCTGACAGATTTCGGTAGCGACCCTTTCAGCTTCGTCACGAGACTCTTCGGCAATAATCACCTCCATGTACTTACCGATTCTGACCGATGAGACACTGGAATAGCCGAGATTTTCGAGAGCATGCTGCGAGGCCTTGCCCTGCACATCGAGAATGGAGGGACGCAAGGTCACCTTGATGTTCGCCTTGAATGCCATAACTGGTTACGTTGCATGTTTAGATGACGCCGGAAAAAGACGCTTCAGACCTGCCATTGCCTGACCGTAAGCGTCAGGGACCTGACAATTCCCAGCAGAATATACAATAACATGGAGACAAAAAAAGCCTTGGCCTGAAAGAAGAGCACGCAGACAATCGCGATTGCGTAAGCACTCATCTGCACGGGATGCTGGCGGAACGATTCGCGGGTAGGTTTGGGTAGCGCGTCGTAATTCACCTTGCTGACCATGAGCACGGCGAGCACTACGCTCAGCACGGCAAGCCCACGCTGCAGCTCGATGCCGGTCAAAAGCGGCTCAGCCATCATCCAGAGCACGAACGAGGCGACGGTCATCGCCTGCGCCGGGGTAGGAAGACCGGAGAAAGAGTCCTTGTTGTAGCCGATCAGACTAATGTTGAACCGCGCCAGTCGCAACCCGCTGCCCACCATCAAGAGCGAGCTGAGCAACAGCCCCCACGGCATACCGAAATGTTCGAGTCCGAATTTATAAACGAGATAGGCGGGCGCCGCGCCGAAGGAGACCAGATCCGAAAGCGAATCGAGCTCGACGCCGAACTCCGAAGAGCCGTTGGTAAGCCGAGCTACGAAGCCGTCGATAGTATCGAAAAACGCTGCCAGAAAGATCAGCCATCCGGCAATAATAAAGCTGCCTTCACCAGCCATGATGATGGACACGTAGCCGGAAACCATGTTCATCACCGTAAATGCAGAAGGGAAAAACGAGCGCGAAACGAACGGAAAACGGGCCTGAGGCCGTCCTGTTTCGTCTTGAAGAACCGGCGGATACTGCTTCCTGGCTGTTTTTCTATCCTCTTTACCCATACAAACTGTCATACATCGAGCGGCACCCCTAGTCAAACAAAGGCTGTCCACATGTGAATAGATAACCGGAGCATCTTCCGGATGGTTTGTAACATAATCGATTTATGACAACATGAAAAGCGAAGAGTTTCCGTTAACGGTCTCAGTAGCTTTCGTCCTTCGACGGAAAGCTGTTGGCCCGCACATCCTCGACGTAGTCACCGACAGCCTTTTCGATGACCGACGCCAGGTCGGCGTAGCGGCGCACGAACCTCGGGTGAAACTCGGTGTTCAGGCCGAGCATGTCGTTGATCACCAGCACCTGGCCATCGCACTCCGGACCGGCGCCGATGCCGATGGTCGGAATGGTCAGCGAGCGGCTCACCTCTCCGGCAAGCTTCGAGGGAATCTTTTCAAGCACGATGGCGAACGCTCCGGACTCTTCCAGAATTCGCGCATCCTCCATAAGCTGTTCGGCCTCGTCCTCCTCCTTGGCCCGGACTTTGTAGCTGCCATATTTATAGATCGACTGCGGCATGAGCCCGAGGTGGCCCATCACCGGAATACCGATGTCGGTGATGCGCTTGACCGCTTCGGCAATCACCTTGCCCCCCTCCATCTTGACCGCGTCACACTCGTGCTCTTTCATGATCTTGCCTGCGTTGCGCACCGCATCTTCGGCGGAGAGCTGATAGCTCATGAAGGGCATATCGACAATCACCATCGCGCGGCTCGTCTCAGCCTGCACCCCTTTGACCACCGCTTTTGCGTGGTAGATCATCTCGTCAACCGTGATCGGCAGCGTGGTGTTGTGGCCCGAAAAGACGTTGCTTGCCGAGTCACCAACGAGAATCGCATCAACACCCGAGCGGTCGAGGATGCGGGCCATCGTGTAGTCGTAGGCGGTCAGCATGGCGATCTTCTCACCGCGCTGCTTCATGCCAAGCATTCCGCGAGTGGTGACGTGAGGCAGCTTGCCAGAGGAAGAGTTGGGCATGATTAAAGAGCATTAAGTGATTGAAGCAGGATGAATTCCGAGCCGTTCGATATCGTCCGGCGTCAGCATCCTCACCTCCCGTCCGGCGGCTGAGGCGATCAGCGGCACCAAGTCGGCGTACCCGGCATCGGTGAACTCGTCGAGCGACGCGGTTTTGTGCGCCATTCCGGCATCGACCGCCTCGACAAGCTCACGGGAGGCACCTGCAAGATAACGAGAAATCTGCTGATGACGAGGGGTAAGTGGCAACGAACCGTGCTGGAGGATGACGCTCCCCTGCCGCCGCTGCGCCGAACCGACCAGCTTGCGCCCGCCGACCTGCAACTCGTAGCGAGCCGACGCCGTAAAACAGGAGACCGAATCGGCTTGAGCATACCGAGCCCGGAAGTCGGGCTGCGACCGGCAGAACTCGGCCTCGACCCCCACCCCTGCCAGCGCCTGCTGCAAGGTCTCGTGCACCATGCGGTAGATCGCCTCGTTCGGAAACTCCGTGGCCGCGAAGAACGAATAGGTCAGCTCGTCGGCATGAAACACCGCTCGCCCGCCGGTGGGACGAACGACCACATCGACCACATCGGCACGGCACCGGTCACGATCGATCTCTGCTGGATTCTGGTTCTTGCCGAGCGAAATAGCCGAGGGCGACCACGAGTAGAATCGCCAGAGGCAAGCGTTTGCACCGAACAACCGCTGGAACGATCCATCGGCCATCGCCTGCATGAGACGAAGATCTAGTGCCATGTTATACTGACCGGAACCGGCTCCGGTATCAATGCAGCAGACCGATGAAAAAAGAGGTGGCATTACATTGTTTAGATAGAAAAAAGTAGCTCAAGACGACAAGAAATCGCTTTTTACCAAAAGTCAACTGCTCTTAACTCATGCAAATATAATAAAGACAATCCATTCCATACGGAACGCTCGATACCCTGAATAACCAAGTTTGAATACCATGAGAGGCTTATAATAATTGCTTCATCTAACCAATCCGATAAAAAGAAAAAACCCCGTCTTCCAGTTAATCGGAAGGCGGGGTTAATGTCCACAAGACTAAACTTTACACAACCGCTACACCAATCAGGGAAACATCGATGATCTCCTGAGCAACTGCGGTCAGGGCCTGATCTGCTAACGCAGCGTCAAGTGTACTCTGGTCGTAAATATCGCTCAGCCATTCTTGAGCGATATCAGCTGCATCTTCGCCGCAGTAACCTAAAGGATCCATTTCCTCAATTTTATACGTAAGAGCAAGTGCGGCATCAACCTTACTGTTGACAGCACCCAAATCAGAACCACGAGCTCCATTGAGTACTTCGATTACGAGGCGATCTGTAGGAATTAAGTCCTGTGAAAGCTTTGAGCCCCAATAGTAAAGGCCCTCTTCCCCGATATCACGGTGGAATAAATTCTGATAGATTGAATTCAGAAACTCTGGAGCATTGAGCACTTCATGAGTCACCGGATCCAACTCAGAGGCACAGGTGCTGAGGCATTCATCAGAATTAAAGAACTCCTGATAAACGTTATTGATAACCTCATCAGGATCACCTGTTGAAAGCCACCAGTTAAAACCATCTGGATCAGCTGGACGGCCAAAATAGGCGACATAAGCTCGTTCCAAAACCGATTCAAGACTGGTGAGGCCAACGGTGGTGAAATCGTAACTCGTCGTACCAGCATAATAATGACCATCCAAATCCATTATGGCATTATTCTCGACATCCAGTGAATATGCGGTGCGATTATCAAAGTCATTGGTGGGATTGATAGTCAAAACATTTCCTTCAATCATCACACCTTCACTGGTGATATTGAAGGTTTCCACCAGCGCACCAGCACTTGCCTTCAGCAGGATATCACCTTCTCCCAATTGAATAGATTCACTGAACGTCATTACAATATTACTATTGACATCCACACGTATAGCATCATCAACCGGGTTACTTGCAACCAGTTTTGGCGCTGGATTTTCCACGGTCAGTTCGAAGCTCTGACTTACAGTTTCGCCGTCCTTGTCGGTTGCTGTCACCAAGATGTCGATAGTTCCAACATCTTCGTTATCTGGCGTACCGCTGAACGTCATGGCGACCGGGTACGGTGTCTCGCCGCCCTGCGCTGGGTCGTAGCCGATTGTCGGGTCGTAGTTAGCTGGGGCGTAATGGTCAACGCCGTTCAGGTCGGCGAAGTTGTTGTACGAGGTCACGTCCCAGGTGGTGGCATAACCCGTCCAGCCATCTTCCAGCGTGCCCCAGTCGTTCCAGGACAAACCAAAGTCTTCACCGTACAGGTACCGGCTGGCTGCGATTTCGTGCGAGATGTTCATGCCGTCGCCGATCATCAGCACGATGTGTTCAGCTCCGGCGTTCTCGGCCGCGTTCATCATCGCCGTGTAAATCTGCGTGTTGTCGATGATGTTTGTGTCAGCGTAGATTTGACCAGCAAGCTCGCCGAAGTAGGTCGCACCTGCACCACGTGCCGAGACCGTCACCAGCTCGTTGGTGTGACCCGTGCTGCTGTAGGTCACTTCGCCATCCGGATACTCGAAAGCGTAGGGCATGCCAACCTGCGCTGGAAGGTCGCCAATACCCAGCTCTTCCTGAATCTTCATGTAGTCATTCGAGTGATCGCTGGTCAGGATCACCAAGGTGTTTGACCAATCGATACCGTTTTCACCACTGGCCACGTAGTTCTCAACTTCGGTAACGGCAAGGTCAAGGTCATACACACCACCGACCATGTTCTCGAAGTCGTTGGCGTGGTTGTTCCAGTCGATGTCGCCCTGCTCGAACATCACGAAGAAGCCGTCGCTGTCCTGGTTCAGCACCGACAGAGAGGCGTGCGCCATTTCGGCCATCGTTGGGTCCTCATCGATGCCGCCTTCGCCGCGCGTGATCGTCACCGTGCCCGGTGTATCTTCGACTTCGTAGTAGTCGAAGTGACCGCCTTCGGCGCCGAACAGACCGAACAACCTTTCACCGTCGGCAAGACTTACACTGATCGCAGCTTCAGCCAATGCCAAACCACCGTCAACACCATCGGTGCGCTCGACGAACTCAACGTTCTCGGTGTAGCTGCTCACCGTGCCGTTGTGGAAGGCGTCGTACTCGTCGTTGTAACCGTTGTCATCCAGATCCTGATCGTTGCCAGCCGCATCGCTGATCGCTGTGGCGAAGTAGCTGTCAAAACCTGCACCGATGACCACTTCTGGTTGCGTTTCCGTTAGGATTTCATGAGCGATATCCCACTTGTTACCGCGATTCACGTCGTGGCTCACCACGCCGGCGGGCGTAGCGTGCGAGAACTCAACCGTGCTGGCCACGCCGATCGCGAAGCCGTACTCGGCTTTCAGCGTCTCGGCAATCGTCGTCAGCTCGCCACCTTCAGGATCGCCATACTCCCACGAAAGGTTGCCCGCGTCGGTCTTCTGTCCGGTCACCATCGCCGTGATTGCCGAAGCCGAGTCGGTCGCCCACTTCGCTGAGTTGTCTTCGTTCAGGAAGTACGCTTCCATCGTCTCGACCGAGTGGCTCGACGCATCGAAGTGCAGCCAGTCAGGTAACGGTGAACCATCCGCCAGCGTCGCCGTGTAGGTCAGCGTGTCGCCTTCTTCGCTGTCAGTAAAGGTGTTGGACAACACTCTGGCGAACAGCGTACTGTCTTCAGCGACCACCATGTCCGGAATCTCTTCGCCAACCTTGGGCGTATCAGGAAGTGCATAAATAGCCAGTCCAGTCGTCACCTCATTGGAGACGATCAGATAACCATCGGCAGTGACGACACCTTCCGGAGACACGAATCCGGTATCACCCTCGACGTCGATGAGTTCAAGGAACTCGACATCGTAGGGGTTGGAAACATCGAACACCGCGACGCTGTTGACCCTTTCGAGTGTGACATAAGCATACACATGGCCGTCAACCTCGGCAAGCGTGACGTTTTCCGGCTCGGTGCCTTTATCGTCTGAACGACCGTCATCATACACTCCGGCAGCAATAGCCGCCTGTTCGATCAGATCGCCGCTATCATACACGATGTTGCCCTTGCTGTCCATAATCGAAATCGAGCGGCCGCCAAACGCGATGACGGGATCACCTGCCGTCTCGGTGTTAACCACCTTAAGGCGACCAATTTCGTCGTCCTTTTCATAGCTGTCATCAAGCTTGTACAAACGCGTCTCGTCACTGTAGAACTCGTCATCCGACGCCCAGCCGTATTTCATGGTGAGAAAATATTCATCACCTTCCTCGACCTCATGGGCATCGGGCTCGGCTTCATCCGACACAATAATATAAATGTCATTGCCTGTCAGGGGATCGGTGACGGTATCAACCAGTTCTGCACCATAAGGAAGCGTTTCGAGCATCTTGAGGTATTTCCCATCATACTCGTCCCCCACCTCGAAATTCACATAATCCGGCCTGACGCGGCCATCACCCTCGTTGGCCATGACCACAAAGGTCTCACCCTCGTATTCGTAGCTGTCGATGCCATCAGGCATCCGCACGCCGTAAAAGTCACGATGTCCTGGATCGATGCCGCCATCCTTATCAGAGGTGTCAACTTGCAGATCACCAAAGCCCCAGTCCTTGAGACCAGCGGAGAATATGTCGGTGATCTGCTTGGTAACCAGATCGACCACGGCAATCGCGTTGTTTTCCTGAAGCGATACGTAAGCCTTGTCGCCAGAAATGGTTACGTACTCAGGCTCCATGTCCTGCGAAACGAGATTGCCATCAATACCATCGGCAGAGTCGTCGCCGGAGATGCGAACGCCTTTGTTGCGTAGCAGCTCGATCTTGTCGTTCCAGGCCTCGAAGCCAAGCGTGGTTACGACCGATGCAGCAGGATCGGCGGCATTGATCTCGATGACCGAAATGGAGCCTTCAGGATCCATCGAATCGTCGTCGGTTCCGTAGAACTGGTTCGGTTCGCCCTCGTTGGCCGTAACGAGCACCGTGCCGTCTTCGTTAAAGGCGAGAGAATCGGGCAGTGAGCCGACCGTGACCTCTCCGGCAGACACAACGCTGCCACCGTCCAGCGTGAAAAACTGAACCAGCCCATCAGCATGGTAGGTCGCCGTACAGCCATCGACGGTCGCCAGCTGATCAACGGCAACAGCAATCAAGCCATCTTCATTGATCGCAACACTCTGGGCATTACCGGCCAGCTGAATCGTCTCCAAAAGCACAGGATTGGCGGGATCGGCAAGGCTCACTACATACATTTCATCACTTCCGCCAATAACGAAAGCAGTATTTGATTCCGAATGATACGCGGTGATTTCTGAACCGGGCAATGCGATCGACCCGATGAGAACATGTTGACCAGTTGGCATAGGATCTCCCTGTAGGTTGTAAAGGTTGATTTGTTGGTAATGACGGGAGGGATCGGCCTTGTTACACATCCCGAAAACGCGTTCGGAACTCCCCTCGATGAATACGATTCAAAGTTACCGAGCGGCTATTACCGGCTCATTAAGGGAGTGTTACAAGAAGGAAAATCATGGTTACAAATCCGTGACGCCTACCGGGATTTGTTTAGTTGAGAGTGGTTGTACCGTATGGGAAAAAGTGGGATCGAAGAGATGATGAACAGGGCACAGATCTAGTGGAAAAATGAGGGGGACAGAACCAGGCCATCTTCCGATCAGGGAAAAAACCATTCACCCTTATTCCCACAAATTTCCCCCTGATCCGTTGTGAGTCTGGTGCCAGACCGGTATTTTCATCAGGAACAGAGGCTTTCCAGCGGGCTGAGTAAAACCTTTTCACCTGAGCGATGGACATCAAATCGATACTCACCAACTACCGGCACATCGCCATCGTCGGGCTTTCGGACAAACACGACCGACCGAGCCATGCGATTGCCAGGCATCTGATGCATGAGGGTTATACGATTTATCCGGTCAATCCGTCAATCAGCTCAGTGCTCGGACTCGAATGCTGGCCTTCCCTGTCGGCCATTCCGGCTGAAAAAAAAGAGCTGATCGAAATTGTCGTCATTTTCCGCAAGCCGCAGGATGTGCCGCCCATCGTCGATGAAGCCATCGCCATCGGTGCGAAAGTGGTCTGGATGCAGCTCGGCATCACCAACGAAGCCGCCGCCGAAAAGGCGCGCAATGCCGGACTCGATGTCGTCCAAAACCGCTGCATCAGCGTCGAACACCAACGCCTCGAACTCTGACCTGTTCAAACTCACCAAACACCGCCATGTCCAAGCAAACCGTCGCACTGTTCTTCGGAGGAAAATCGGTAGAACACATCATTTCGATTATCTCGGCAAGGGCTGTGGCCAGCCATATCGACCATAGCCGCTACGACATCTCGCCCCTGTATATCGACCGTGACGGCCACTGGCATGGCGGCGCGTGCGCCAAGCGAATCCTTGCACTCGACGTCGCAGTGCTGCTCAGAAATGGGGGGCAGGCTGAGGTCTTCGGGCGGCTTGATGAAATCATTTCGCTCGATGAAGGCAAGCGCTTCGACCTGACCGCCTTTTTCGACTCCATTGATGTGGCCTTCCTGACGCTGCATGGTTCGTTCGGAGAGGATGGAAAAATCCAGGGCTGCCTCGACACCTTCGACATCCCCTATGCCGGTTGCGGCCTCACCGCTTCGGCGCTGTCGATGGACAAGGCGCTGACCAAGCTGTGCGCAACAGACGCAGGCGTCGATGTCGCGGGGTTCCTAGCGATAACGAGCGCCGACTACGCAGCTGATCCCCAGGCTTTCTGCAACGCGGTGACGAAGCGCTTCGACTGGCCGGTGTTCGTCAAGCCTGCAAATCTCGGCTCGTCGGTCGGCATCTCGAAGGTGCATAACGCTTCCGAACTCCGCCCGGCGCTCGACAAGGCGTGCGCGCTGGACGCCAAGGTGCTGGTGGAAGAGACCATCACGGGCCATGAGGTTGAAATCGCCGTGCTTGGCAACGACCAGCCGATAGCCTCCGTGCCGGGCGAGATTATTGCCGGAAGCGACTTTTATGATTTCGAGGACAAGTATGTCAAAAGCGATGCGAAGCTTGTCATTCCAGCCAACCTGCCGGACGAAGTTTCAGCGTCAGTTCGCAACGCCGCCTTGACCGTGTTCAAGGCGCTCGGATGCAGCGGCATGGCGCGGGTCGATTTCTTCGTCGAGCATGGCACGAACCGCATCATCCTGAACGAAATCAACACCATCCCGGGATTCACCGACATCAGCATGTACCCGATGCTGATGGCAGCTTCAGGCGTCGAGTTCGACGAACTGGTCGAAAAACTGTTGCAGCTCGCTTTGGAAAAGCGGTCGATAAACCCTAAAATTTGAGCTCAGGAAAAAAGTCCCCCTTCACCTCCAGCCAACCCACTGGTTCCAAAACGCGGTATGATCAGCAGCGACCCGCATCTCATCTTTGCCGACGTTTCTCTGGACATCAGTCGCGGCGCATTCCAGTCGGCTCTCGACAAGCTGACCGAGATGGATGGGTGGTTTCCTGAATCGTACGTTCTCCATCTACTGTTCGCGCGCGCTTCCCGCGGACTGAAACGCTATGGCGAAGCAGCCGAACACCTTGGCCACTGCTGCCGCATCGCTCCGGCCAACCAGGTCGCCTGGAAGGAGCTGATCGAGGTCAAGACGCTCCAGTCGCAACACCCCGAGCCGGAAGCCGAACCGGTCATCGACACAATCACCGAGGAACTCGAACAGCTCTCGGCAGCCCTCTCCGCCTTCTCCGCTCCTGCCAATGCCGAATCCGCCGATCCAACCCCCATTGCGGAACAAAAGCAGCCGTTCGGCGATGACGTTTCGATTCCCGTACCGACTGAATCGCTGGCAAACCTCTTCATCCAGCAGGGTGCGTATAAAAAAGCGATCAAGGTTTACACCTCCCTCATCCAGCTCAATCCCGCCAACGCGGAACACTATCAGGAACAGATCGACAAGGTTCTGGAACGGTTGTGAGGAAGGATAAGGATCAACGAATGAAATGATAATCATGTAGGGGCAACCCTTGCGGTTGCCCTCTTTTGCGCTATTCTCCGACAATCCCGAAAGGGCAGCCGCAAGGCCTACCCCTACAATCCAATTAAATTCTCGCGATTCCGATTCCAGGGGAAAAAATCCATCGACCGCAATCGAATCCCTATTCTTGCCCATCGACGCACGCAGGCTTCCCGACAGGTCCCTCGTCATTCCCACGAAAGCGGGAATGACGAGGGACCTGCATTTTATTGATGCTTAAATACTCTGGAATTAAAATTACATCCCCCCAAATTCCGCGCATCCCACATGTTGAACTAACAGCATTGCCGAGTCGTTGCGTATATTCGTAAAAAGATTCAGCAACCACGACACTTCAGAGCACGGCTAAACCGGCACGCCAGCGATGGTTAACAAAAGCGTTTTTACTCTCCTCATCTTTCTCTTGCTGCCCTTGACAGCCATCCGCGCGAGCGAGCCGCCGCAAAAGAAACTGTCGCTTCCGGAGTGCATTTCGATTGCGCTTGAGAATGCCTCCTCAATCAAAAAAGCCGAAAACGCTCGCCATCTCAGCGGCGTCGACCTGTTGAGAAGCTACGGCAACTTTCTGCCCAAACTGACCTCGTCTGCCAACTGGACGCCGACCTCCGTGAGCCGCTCGTATACCGTTTCCTCTGACGATCCTTCTTTGGGGACCTACCGAACTCGCACCGAAACCTCGACGGTCGATTTCAGCCTAACCGCGTCGCTGAACCTGTTCAACGGCCTGAGCGATTACGCGGCACTGCAATCGACTCTTGACCGGAAAAAGGCCTCAGGCCTCAGCCTCCAGCGCGCAAAAGAAGCGGTCGCCTACGACGTGACGCAGAGCTACTACCAGGTGTTGCTCGACAAAGAACTGCTCGGCATCGCCAGCGAGAATCAAAAGTCGGCTAGCGACCTGTTGACCCTCACTGAGCGGCAATTCAACATCGGCCTGAAATCGATCACCGACCTCTACCAGCAGCAGGCCGACACCAGCAATAGCAAGCTGGAGGTGATCCGGGCCGGGAACCGCCTGCGCCGCAGCAAGCTCGAACTGCTCCGCCGCCTGCGCCTCGATCCGGAAACCCGGATCACGCTCGAACCGATCGAGACCTCGACGATTGCAAACCTCTCCCCCGACATCGATCCGGAGGCGCTGAAAACCACCGCACTCGCCAGCCGCGCCGATCTTGAAGCCGAAGCCCTCCAGACCGATGCCGCTCGCTGGGACGTGAAAAACAGCGCCGGAACCCGCCTGCCGAGGCTCGACCTCCTCTTCACCACAAGCACCAGCGCCATCGATTCGTACAAAATGACCTTGCAGGGCGTGCACTACGACTATCCCTACCCTTCGATCGGCAAACAGCTTGATAACGGCATCGATTACGCACTCTCGCTGAACCTTTCGTGGACGATCTTCGACGGCTTCCAGACGCGCTATGCAGTCCAGTCGGCCAAGGTCGCGCGGTTGAACCGCCAGCTCGATTACGAGGATTTGAAGGAGAACATCGAGATCGATCTCCAGCAGGTTACCGGAGATTACCGGGCGGCGTTCGACCAGATCGCTTCGGCACGCACGAGCCTGCAAGCCGCAGAGTCGGCCTACGCGGGGGTCAAGCGTAAATATGAACTTGGCGCATCGGGCTTCGTCGAACTCAGCGCGTCGAGGGCGGCACTCTTCAACGCCCGCTCCTCGGTGACGCAGGCCTTCTACAACCTCGCGCTGCAAAAAGCGCTGCTCGACTTCACGACCGGAACGACAACCATCGAATAGAACCGACAACGATTTATGGCTAAAAAGCAACGCTCCGGAAAGCTCCGGATTATCATCATCCTCGCCGTATCGATTATCGTCGCTGGCGGAGGCATCCTCTTCTGGCTGAGCACTCGCGAAAAGCCGGTCGAGGTCACGGTCGAAAAGGCGTTCCGCAAGGAGGTGGTGCATCTGGTGACCGCGACCGGCAAGATCGAGCCGGAGGTGGAGGTGGCCATGTCGCCCGACGTTTCGGGCGAGATCATCGAGCTACCGGTGATCGAGGGGCAGGAGGTGAAAACCGGCGACCTGCTCTTCCGCATCCAGCCCGACATTTATGTCAATCAGGTGAAGCAGAGCCGGGCGCAGCTCAATCTGGCCAGGGCGCAAAGCATGGAGGCCAAGGCGCGGATGCTCAAGGCGGAGGACGATTTCCGCAAGGCGGACATCCTCTATAAAGACAAGCTCATCTCGCAGACCGACTGGCTGTCGGCCAGAACCAACGCCGAAACAGCACGCGCGGGCTACAAGGCCTCGCAATACGCCATCGAGCAGAACCGCAGCCTGCTCGACCAGAACGAAGAGCGGTTGACCAAAACCGTGGTGCGCTCCCCCATCGACGGCACCATCATTTCGCTCAGCAGCAAGTCCGGCGAGCGCGTGGTCGGCACCGGACAGTTCCCCGGTACCGAGGTGCTCCGGATCGCCGATCTCGGCAACATGCTGCTCAAGGTCGAAGTGAACGAGAACGACATCGTCAATGTGCGCGTCGACAATCCGGTGTCGGTGACGGTCGATGCGTTCGGCGAGCGCACCTTCGAGGGGGTGGTGAGCGAAATCGCCAACTCGGCCACAACCGAGGCCGCGAACACCCAGGAGGAGGTGACCAACTTCGAAGTCAAAATCCGGATTCTCAACCACCAGCGGCTGCTCAAGCCCGGCATGAGCGGCACGGCGGACATCGAAACCCAGCGGGTTCCCGACGCGCTGGTGGTGCCGATCCAGAGCGTCACCATGCGGGCGGATGAAGGCAATCTGGCGGAGACGAAAGCGCCGGAAGAGAACGGCAAGGCGGTGCGCGTAACGCCGACCTCCCGCTACACGCGGCAGGAGTCGGAGGGGGTGTTCGTGCTCGATGGCGACCGTGTGCGCTTCCGCAAGGTCGAAACCGGCACCACCGACAACACGCACATCATCATTCTCTCCGGCGTGAAGGAGGGTGAGGAGGTGGTCTCTGGCAGCTACGGCGCGATCAGCCGTGAGTTGCAGGACGGCAGCGCTGTGAAACTTCAGGAGCAGCCGTGAGCGAGCAGCCCTACATCATCCGGATCAGCCAGCTCCACCGCCACTACACGATGGGTGACCAGACCGTCAAGGCGCTCGACGGCATCGACCTCGATTTCCGCAAAAATGATTACGCGGCGATCATGGGACCATCCGGCAGCGGCAAATCGACGCTGATGAACATCATCGGCTGCCTCGACACGCCAACCTCGGGGCGCTACGAGCTGAACGGCCAGAACGTGGCCGAAATGGATGACGACCAGCTGGCCCGCGTGCGCAACCGCGAGATCGGGTTTGTGTTCCAGACCTTCAACCTGCTCTCGCGGCTCGACTGCCTGCGCAACGTGGAACTGCCACTCATCTACGCGGGCGTCGCCCCCGAAGAGCGGCGCGAACGGGCACGGCAGGCGCTGGAGGATGTGGGCCTCGGCGACCGCATCGACCACAAGCCCGGCGAGCTGTCAGGCGGCCAGACCCAGCGGGTGGCCATCGCGCGGGCGCTGGTCAACAACCCGTCGATCATCCTCGCCGACGAGCCCACCGGCAACCTCGACACCGCCACCAGCCACGACATCATGGAAATTTTCAGCAAGCTCTCCGACGCGGGCAACACCATCATCCTCATCACCCACGAAGAGGACATCGCCCACTACACCCGCCGCATCATCCGCCTCCGCGACGGCAGAATCGAAAGCGACTCCGCGCCATGAGGGGACGCCTTCAGCAGTTCCGGTACGAGACGACCGAGAGCCTGAACATCGCCGTCTATCAGATCAGGGCGAACAAAATCCGCTCGTTCCTGACGGCGCTGGGCGTGATTATCGGTATCGTGGCGATCACCATGATGGGCACGGCGATCAGCGGGATCGACGTCGGCTTCGAGCGCAGCCTGGCGATGCTCGGCTACGACGTGGTCTATGTGCAGAAAGGCTCGTGGAGCACGATGGGCCAGTGGTGGCGCATCCGCAACCGCCCGGACATCGAGACACGCTACGCGGACGAAATCAACCGGGTGATCGCAAGCGATCCAAACTCCGAGCTTGTGGTAGCCGTACCGCAGATGTCAACTATCCAGGCCTCCGCAAGGTATCGCGACCGCGAGATTTTGCAGATTTTCGCGATGGGCACAAATCAGGACTACCCGCTCACGGCCTCCGGAGACCTGTCGGCGGGGCGCTTCTTCACGGCGCAGGAGGCTTCGGCGGGCGACATGGTCTGCGTGATCGGCGACGACATCGCTACGGGCCTTTTTCCGGAGGGCCGCGCGATCGGCAAGTGGATCCGGCTCAAAAACCGGAACGTGCGCGTGGTGGGGGTGTTCAAAAAGCAGGGCAAGTTCCTTGGCCTGTTCAGCTTCGACAACCAGCTCATCATGCCGCTTGGCGCGTTCACCAGAACCTTCGGCAAAACCTCGATGGTGACGATCCGCGTCAAGGTGAGGGACGAGGAGCGCATCCCCGAGGCGAAGGATGAACTGACCGGTCTGATGCGGCGCATCCGAAGGCTGCCGCCCGCGCGTGACAACGATTTCGGCATCAACGAGCAGCGGGCATTCAAAAGCCAGCTCGATCCGATCAGAAACGGCATCGCCGTGGCGGGCATCTTCATCACCGGCATGTCGCTGTTTGTGGGCGCGATCGGCATCATGAACATCACCTTCGTGAGCGTCAAGGAGCGCACCCGCGAGATCGGCCTGCGCAAGGCGCTCGGCGCTCGGCGCCGCACGATTCTGTTGCAGTTCCTGATCGAGTCGGTGATGATCTGCCTGATCGGCGGCTTCATCGGCCTCGCCACGGCGCTCTCGATCACGCTCGCGATCCAGAACCTGCTGCCGAGCTTTCCGGTGAGCTTTTCGCCGATGCTGGTGCTGGCGAGTCTGGTGATTTCTGTGGCCACAGGCATCATTTCGGGCCTCGCCCCGGCGGTGACCGCCTCGAAACTCGACCCGGCCGACTCACTCAGATACGAATAACCATGATGCTCTCGATCCGGGAAACCCTGATGCAGGCCGCAACATCACTCGCGGTCAACAAGATGCGCTCGGCGCTTACCACGCTCGGCGTGGCGGTGGGCGTCTTCTCGATCATCGCGGTGATGACGGCGCTCGACGCGGTTGACCGCTCGATTGCATCCGGACTGTCGAGCCTCGGGGCCAACACCTTCCAGATCCAGAAATCCCCTGCCACGGTCTTCGGAGGCGGCCACCGTCGCAACCTCTACGCCAACCGGCAGGACATCAACTGGCAGCAGGCCCAGCGCTTTAAAAAGTACATGGGGAACAGCGCACGCAACATCGGCTTCGTCGTGTCGCTTCAGGGCATTCAGGCCTCATACGCAAAAGAGGTCTCGAACCCCAACATCACCCTGACGGGAGGCGACGAGAACTTCGCTCCGGCAAACGGCTTCGATATTGTGGAGGGACGAAATCTGAACGAGAACGATATCCGAAACTCATCGACCAATATCGTGCTCGGAAGTGACGTGGCTGCTTATCTGTTCCGGGAGGGGCAGAACCCGCTTGGCAAAACGATCAAAATCAACGGCAAGGCGGGACGCGTAGTGGGCGTATTCAGCACAAAAGGGCCAGCGTTCGGCCAGAGCCAGGACAACTTTGTGCTCATCCCGATCACCCGCTACCTTGAAGAGGTGAACCAGGCCTCCAGCATCGCCATCAGCGTCGAAGCGACCTCGCAGAAAAGCTACCAGGCAACCATCGACCGGGCCATCGGCGCGATGCGTCTGGCGCGGGGACTGACGGTCAGAATGCCGAACGACTTCGAGATCAGAACCAACGAGTCACTGGTGGAGTCGTTTCGCGACATCCAGAACATCGTCGGCGTCGGGGCGTTCATCATCAGCTTCATGGCGCTCTTGACAGCGGGCGTGGGCATCATGAACATCATGCTGGTGAGCGTCACGGAGCGGACACGGGAGATCGGCATCCGCATGTCGGTCGGAGCGCCACGCCGCTCGATCTTGCAGCAGTTCCTGCTCGAAGCGCTGCTGCTCTCGCTCGGCGGCGGCGTGCTCGGCATCGCGACCGGTGCAGGGGCAGGCAACCTGGTGGCGGTCAAATTCAACCTGCCAGTCATGTTTCCGTGGCTCTGGGTCGTTGTGTCGCTGACGGTCTGCTCGGTCATCGGCGTCTCGTTCGGGATATTCCCCGCCTGGAAAGCCTCCCGCCTCGACCCGGTCACAGCGCTCCACGGCTCGCGGTGAGGGAACGGAGCACAATGCTGCTGAAACGCAGAAGCTGAACTTCTTCAGCGGGGTTTCAACCCCGCGGACATTCAACAACCTTACACTCATGTTGCCCCGGCTTTTAAGCCGGGGATTTATGGACAAATCAAAATAAATCAGGGCTAAACAGCTTATTATTAACACCTTAATCGCATACCCCGGACTAAAGTCCAAGGCAATTGTTCAAGAATATTAATGGACAGAGTAATAGCAATACCGACGCCAACCCCTGCACGATTCACTACTGACAGGCAGCCATTTTCTGCAGCTCGTTTCTGGTCGGGCACTGAGTGCTCATCTGTCGCTCTGCGGCCTGCCATGAAGGGATGACGCTTTGCTCGACCCACTGCCAGCGGTCGTCAGGATTGGCGACACTTTTCAGCCCGGCGAGCGTCTCGACGTAACCGTGAAACGAACTAAATGAGGTGCGATAACGGGAGTCTGAAAACATCGCGCCTGAAAAGTCGAGTTCGCTTCCGAACGACGCCGTGATGCGTCCGCCCGCGCTCAACGTGTCAAAGATCGGCTGAAGCACATCGACCTGTTCGTGACGAAGCAGGCAAATGTTGCCCTCCCAGATCAGCCGCTCGCCCTCCTGATTTTCGCAATCTTGACGCAGCAGTGCGCGGCCACGGTCGATCATGCCGAACCCTTGAACCAGCAAAGTGTCCTCAGGCTCGGAGGCGCACGCTTCCAGCTCGGCCATTCCGCCACCGACGTAGGCGGCGTGCGCCCAGGCGATGTCGCGGTAAATATTGTTGTTACCACGGCGAATCTGCTCAAAATCCGGACGCATGAGCCAGTCCGCGCCGAAACGGTGCAGCGCCAGTAACGGGTTGTCAGCTCCGTCTCGCTCCGGAGCGATCATCAGATCGGCAGCCATGATGGCCAGGCCGACCTGCCGGGAGGCGAAGGCCGCCATACCGGCCCACTTGAGGGTTCCGGGATTTTCGAGGTACCAGCCCGCATATCGAGCGGTAATCATCCGGTTACGGTCGGCGTACCGCTCTTCCGGCGGCAAAACCGACTCGGCGGTCTCCTGCCACTCATCTCTGCTTCGCAACATAGATTATCGTCTTGAAATCTTTTACAACGTCAACCTGCCTCTATCGTTTTTCACAAGAACTCCCGGAAATCCACACCAGCAATGGACTTGGGAAGTAACACAACAGAGGTGCCATACTGTACTGTCAACCCCGGATCACAACAAATAATTTTGAACTCGAATCTGGCGAGCCACTGACACAAAAAATCATTCATACGGGGATAACAGTATTTTTCATAAATTTGTCAAGAGCCGTGCCGGTCGCTCAACAGGCCTTGTGCGGTTGATCTCATCGCAGTATCACATGATTTTTTATTGAACCCCAAACCTTGACGACGATGAAAACGATCAAGAAATTCTCGAAACCGGCTGCCCTCCTCCTCCTTGTTTCAACAGCTACCGTCACCACTGGCTGTCAGTCCACGACAAACGCTGGTCGCGGAGCCGGAATCGGCGCAACAAGCGGTGCGGTCATCGGCGGCATCATCGGCAGCAGAAGCGGCAGTTGGGCCCAGGGCGCGCTGATCGGCGCAGCCATTGGCGGCGCAGGCGGCGCAATTATCGGCGATTACATGGACAAGCAGGCTGAGGAGATTCGCCAGGAAGTGGGCAACGCCGATGTAGAACGGGTCGGCGAAGGCATCAGGGTGGTTTTCGATACCGGACTCCTCTTTTCAACCAATTCGTCCACGCTGAACCCCAACAGCCGCTACAACATTGAAAATCTCGCCAGAGTCCTGAACCGCTACTCCGACACCAATGTGGTCGTTGAAGGACATACCGACAGCACTGGCTCAGAAGCAACCAACCAGATTCTCTCGGAACGTCGAGCCGAATCGGTCGTTTCTCTGTTGCGCGCCTATGGCGTTTACGGCAATCGACTCACAGCAATCGGGTATGGCGAAACCAGACCTGTAGCCACCAATGAAACCGAGATGGGGCGCCGTCAGAATCGCCGTGTCGAAGTTTTGATCTACGCCAATAACGAACTGAAACGTCAGGCCGAAACAGGCCAGCTCAGACTATGAGCTATTTTGTTCAAAAAAGCTTATTTTTTGCATGCACCGCCTTCACCTGAACGGAGGCGGTGCCGTTATGACAATCGCTCATCATAACCAAGCTTAGCCATGCAGTTCCAAAACGCCGAAGATGTACTCACGACATGGGTTTCCGGAGTCTGTGCCGGTCAAATTGACAACATCGTACAGCTCTATCACGACAACGCCATTCTGATCCCCACCTTCTCTCCCCATACTGTTTGCGCCAGCGAAGGCATTCGTCAGTACTTTGAACAACTCTCAACCCGAGAAAACCTGCAAGTCCGGCTGTATGAAAAGTCACTCAAAAAGCAGTTTCTCGGCGGAAACGCCTGGGTTTTGAGCGGCATGTACGCGTTCGAATTTGAAGTCGATCAACTGCTCCTCACCTTTCCGTCACGATTCACCTTCGGGCTCAATCTGGACCACGAAAAGCCGATCATTCATCACCACTCTTCGCAGGTGCCGAGGAACCTGTCTTGAATCCAGCCCAAACTTGCCGTAAATAAAGAGCATAAAGATTCTCTAAAAATGAGGTTAAGAGATTTTATGGCAAAGTGTTTCTGGAAAAATTGCCTTAAAATAACTATATAGAAAGAAGGGCTATCGCGTATAAAAAACGTTCAATCAATCATAGAGCCCTAATGTTCAAGAGGTATATCAAAATATCATACCCAAAGCAATGACTAAAAGTCCGGCAAAACACACGATCATCATCCATAAAACACGTCAAGCAAAAACTCTCCCAGAATAACCGGCAAGTGGGCAGCTGCCTCAATCAGAACACTCATGACTCCTGAAGAAAAAACACAACAACTCAATGTTGTACCCGAGTCTTCAGCGACAAACTTGAATGCGATAGGTAGAATCAACCCTGTGCGGACAAAAAAACATCTCCCCCCACTACAAAGTCAACCCTTCGCTCTATAGAATGGAAGAGAACGTCGAAATGGATTTCATAAAAAAAATTGTCCGTAAAAACGGGCCAGACTCATCTGAGCATCACGAACTCAAAGCCGAAATTGAGCGTATTGGCGAACTTCTTGAGAAGAACTCAACCTCGCATCTGCACGAGGAGTTGCTTGATATTATTTTACCAGTACTGACTATAGAAACCATGCAGGGGAATGCTTACCACAAACCTTACGGCTATGCAGGCGATTTTGAAATCATCGACAAAATATATACTTCATTTAAATCAGATGATGAAAAGTATCGCAGGTGGGACGAGTTCTTTCACGCGCAGGAAGCCCCCAGTGCGGTCAGAAACCGAAAAGCTTTTTTCCTTAGTATTCTCAACGACTTTAGTCAGGGCAAGAAATCAATACGGGTATTGAATGTCGGCAGCGGTCCAGGAAGAGACATCTTTGAGTTTTTCGAAAAAAAACCGCAATCAACTATTCATTTCGACTGCATTGAATACGACAAAAAAGCCATCGAGTATGCTTCAAACCTGTGTAAACCATACCTTGACCGCATATCGTTTATCAACGCCAACATTTTCAAATTCAGAACGACACAAAAATACGATCTCATCTGGTCAGCCGGTCTATTTGATTACATGAACGACAAGCGATTCATTTTTCTCCTCAAGCAACTCTATTCACATCTCAAGCCAGACGGCTTTCTCTATGTCGGCAACTTTTCCGATCAGAATCCTACGAGGAAATACATGGAGATTTTTGGCAACTGGCACCTTTTTCACCGCAATGAACAACAGCTTAGAGACCTAGCCTTACAAGCAGGAATCGACCCCTCAAACATCAACATTTCAAGTGAGCCCTTGGGGGTCAATCTTTTTGTTGAAATATTCAAGCCGGATTTGCTATTATCATCATAAACAGGCCAAAAATTGACGCGAGAAGCCCTTTATGACAAAAATCGTCAAATATCTTGAAGAAGCTTTTGTCCAGGGAACCAAACCTTCTCGCTTCAACCTCATCTATGCCTCTATCATTGGGGCCTTGGGTCATTTTTTACTTTACTTTGTTTACCATTACCTTTTCCAGATAAAATGGGAAAGCCTTCCTATTCGATCGGTTGGCGTAATTTTATGCATAGGTTCGCTCTATAAACTCAAGAAGCCGGATTTTCTCGGCAGGTATTTTGGTTTATACTGGCATTTGATGCTCATCTATGTCCTGCCTTTTATCATCACACTATTCTGCCTGAAAAACGATTTTGCTGAGCCCTGGTTGTATTGGGAAATATTCATGGTCTTTGTGCTGATCTCGTTCGTACCACACTGGCTGATATTTTCACTTGACCTGCTGATCGGCATTTCTGCCGCTATACTTCTCTATTTGCTTACCACACCAGAAGCAACACTTTTTCCTCCAGAATCAGTCAACGTCCCCCTTTACAGTATCGTTTTAGCATTTTCCATTGTTGCCGGCTACCTTTTTAACCAAAGCAACCTGCTAGGACTTCGTTACGAAGAGCAGCAAAAAGCCGCTGAAAAAACCATGGTGCTCAAAGCGATGGCTGGAAGCATCGCTCATGAAATGCGTAATCCGCTTTCACAGATTCGGTATAATCTCGAAGAGATCATGCTGGAACTGTCACAAAGCCGCAACGAGGTTATGACTAGACCAAGCGTTGATGCGATCACCAAACGTGTCTCCCAGGCACAAATGGCTGTCAACCGAGGACTTCATGTCATCACTATGACATTAGGAAATTTCAGGGAGACTGATGTACCGAAAAACGAGCTAACCTGTCTTTCGGCAGCAACCCTCACTCGAAAAGCAATAGAAGAGTATGGCTATGCTTCCGAAAGCGAACGAACGATGATCGTTTTCAACCCTGAAGATGATTTCATTTTTCTTGGAGAAGAGAACAACTACACCCTACTCCTTTATAACCTCCTGGTTAATGCACTGCAATTTCTACAATCGGAACCGGAAGGGCGCATCAATATTCAACTGAAAAAAGGTGAATCCTTCAACATGATTTTGGTCAGGGATAACGGCCCTGGAATTTCACCAGAGATACTCCCAAAAATTTTTGACCCATTTTTCACTGTTGGCAAAAAAGGCGGAACAGGTCTTGGACTTGCCTTCTGCAAGCAGGTAATGCAATCATTTAATGGAGAAATCACCTGTAAATCTGAAAAAGGAAAATACACCGAATTCACACTCAAGCTCCCCGCTGTCGAACCCGATGTAATCAGGAGCTATGAATCGAAGCTCTATGAGGAGTACTCAATATTCTTTTCGGGAAAAAATATCCTGATAGCCTGTACAAACCCTGAACACCAGGCGATACTGCGCAGCATGATCAGACCACTGGAAGTAGACATACATGAGGCTCGTAACGGAAGCGACGTCGTCAAAAAACTCTCTGACAAAAAAATTGACCTAGCACTTGTTGATAACAGCCTTCCAGACATGGATGCCCAGGCACTGATAAAAATACTGAAGGCACAGCAAATTGAGGTTCCTGTAGTCACCTGCCAGAGCAATACTCCGAGTGCAACTGAAGACAACAGACAGACGATGGATAACGCACTTTTCGTACCGCTCACTCTGAATGAAGTGCTCAACACACTGAAAATCGCCCTGGTAACAAACCGCTCAAACACTAAGGACTCCCTTAACGATAAAACCATCCTGATCGTCGATGATCTTGATTTCAACCGCAAGGTCATCAAATCGATGCTCAAAAAGCTTGGTGTCAGAATTCTTGAAGGCTCTAACGGACTCGAGGCCCTTAGGATTCTGGAAAAAGAGCACTGCGACCTGTTGATTATGGATATGAGAATGCCGGTGCTTGATGGCTTTGAGACCGCAAAACAGATCCGCTCAAAAGAAAGCGCTTTCCGCAACATTCCGATTCTGGGGCTGAGTGGAAATCTCGATAATGCAACTCTCAAAATGACCAGGGAATGCGGCATCGACGAAAGCCTCATGAAACCGGTCAAGCTCAAACCCTTCCTGCAAAAGGTAACGACGTTGCTCAACGTCGGCCAGCCAGCCTGACGAATGAGCGTTTCCTGAAGAATATTCCCCCCTTCCCGCCTTTGCGCAATCACAAATCCACGACTGAACCACATAGGGCGTTTTGAGGTTATTGCCTGAAACTCCATTTTGAACCTCTCCCGACACTATGTATCGGAATATTTCGGATTACGGATTGATCGGCAACATGCAAACAGCGGGCCTTGTCTCAGCCGACGGCTCGATCGATTATTACTCTTTGCCCTACTTCGACTCCCCTACCATATTCGCGTCACTGCTCGATGAGCGCAACGGTGGATTTTTCAGCCTCAAACCTTCCGAACCTTTCACGTCGAGCCGGGAATACCTTACCGGCACCTGCATCCTCTCCACCTCGTTCACGACAAAACACGGTAGAGCGACGCTTTATGATTTCATGCCCGTTGAAAACAGCAGCCTGAGCCAACGGCCACCGGGTATTCATCGATGTCTGCGCGTGGACTATGGGCGTATGGATTTCATTCTGACCCTTGCGCCCCGTCCGAATTTTGCGCGCGGCAAAAGCGTTATCCACCCTCATGACTCCAACTCCAGCTCCAGCTCCAGCTTCACCATCAGTCACACCAACCCGCCCATCACCCTGCTGCACTCCTTGCAGGATTTCGATGCTGACGGCACCGGAACCGACACGCTGACACTCTCGTTTTCTCTCGATCAGGGAGAATCCGCGCATTTCGATCTGGTGCACGGCCCGGTCTATCTCGAAGAAAAGCTCCCCTGTCCTTTTGAATCAACGAAAAGCTGGTGGAAGGAGTGGCTGCATTACTGCATCGGTGAGCGGTGCACCTGGCTCGGTGAATTCACCCCGCTGGTTCACCGCTCGATGCTAACGCTCAAGCTGCTCACCTTCCAGCCGACCGGGTCCATCATTGCCGCCGTCACGACCTCTTTGCCTGAAAGCATCGGTGGAGAACGCAACTGGGACTACCGTTTTACCTGGCTCCGGGACGCCTCGTTTACGCTCAAGTCTTTGTTCACGCTCGGCCACATCAACGAAGCGGACAGCTTCATCCGGTGGCTGCACGATACGTACCGAAAACACGGCAGCCGGGAGTTGATGATCATGTATTCGATCCACGGAGAACAGGCCCTTCGCGAACAGCATCTGACGCATCTTGACGGATACCGCCACTCAAAGCCGGTCAGAATCGGCAACGCCGCGCACAGCCAGCAGCAGTGGGACATCTACGGCGAAGTGATGGACGCCGCACTCCGGCTTTCCGATTATGCTGGCAAAATCGATGAAACGCTCTGGCCTTTTTTCCGGGATATTTGTGAAATGGCTATCGAAAACTGGCGCAAGCCCGATGACGGCATCTGGGAAGTACGCAACGGCCCCTACCACTTCGTCTATTCCAAGGTCATGTGCTGGGTGGCGCTCGACCGCGGCATCACCATCGCCAGGCGATTCGGATTCGATGCGCCACTCGATCGCTGGATTCGTGAACGAGAGGAGATAAGAAGCCAGGTGCTCTCACGGGGCTTCAGTAACAAGCTGAACTCGTTCGTCCAGCGTTTCGACACGGAGATTCTCGATGCAAGCCTGCTGATTTTGCCTCTGGTCAACTTTCTGCCTGTATCGGACCATCGCATTCAGGGCACCATCGAAGCCTGCCGGAAACATCTCATGAAAAACGGCTTCATCAGGCGCTACCTTGCCGATGACGGACTTCAGGGAGAGGAGGGTGGCTTTCTGCTCTGTAATTTCTGGATGATCGAGTGCCTTGCCCTGTCGGGAAACATCATCGAAGCCGAGGAGCTGCTTGGCGTTACCATGAACGCCGCCAACGATCTAGGACTTTTTGCAGAGGAGTACGATCCCCGCCGCAAGGAGATGCTCGGCAACTTTCCACAGGCGTTCAGCCACATCGGCTACATCAATGCCATCGCAGCGCTGCTCAGCGGCAAACTTCCACCGAAAACGCAGGATACCGAACTGTCTCTGATCCAGCGGATGCAGCGGCTGTTACCTCTCAGACGCACCCTCAACCAGCCTCAGGAGCCAGTGGACAGCACAACGGAAAAAATCGAGACCAGACTGGATGCCAGACTAAAAGTCATGCTCGGACAACTTCAGGGAGCATTTTTCGATTCCAGACACAGACGGGTCGATTACCCCGCCATGAAACGCTCCAGAAGTTTCGGGGAGTATCAGCGGCTTGCGCAGCATCTGCACGGATTCGATCCTGAAAGCCTGCAAACCGACATGGAGCGAAAAGCGTTCTGGATCAACATCTACAACATTCTCATTATCCACGGCGTCATCGGCCTCGATATTCAGCATTCCGTGCTTGAAATCGTCAACTTTTTCGGCCGGATCGGTTACGACATCGGCGACCGGTTCTACTCGCCCGATGACATCGAGCACGGAATCCTGAGAAAAAATCGTTCTCATCCAGCCTTTCCGATCAGGCAGTTCAGCAGCAATGATCCCCGGTTGCAACTTGCGGTCGAAACCTTCGATCCGAGAATTCATTTCGCGCTGGTCTGCGCATCGAGTTCCTGCCCTCCCATTGAATTCTACGATGCCGAAAAGATCGACCATCAGCTCGATATTGCCGCGCGCAGCTTCATCAACCGAAGCGGGCTTGAACTGGATGAAAAAAAGAGGGAGTTACGCCTGTCGAGGATATTTCAGTGGTATAGCCGAGATTTCGGAGACAATCGAAACCAGGTGCTCGATTATCTCCTGCAATTCTGCGATGACTCTCTCCGCGAGCGGATTGTTTCGATGAGAAAACAACTACGCATACGCTATCTGCCCTACAACTGGGACCTTAACCGCAGACTGGGTGAAACATAGGCTCCTTCATCAGTTCAACCGTTGAGCCTGGTCTTCAACTCACGCAATTGAGCTTCGAGCTCGTCGATTTTTGACTTCATCTCGCCGAGTGAACGAATCTGGGCCTCCTGGCGAAGCTGGTCGCGCATGGGCTGGGCGGGCACGCCGCGAATGGCTTGTCCGGACTGCTTGAACGATTTTGAGATTCCAGCCTTGGCTGCCACCGAAATCCTGTCGGCAAGTTCGAGGTGACCGGCAAATCCCGCCTGCCCGCCAATCAGGCAGTTGCGCCCGATCTTGACGCTGCCGGAAATGCCAGCCTGCGACGCAATGACCGTATCTCCGCCAATGCGGCAGTTGTGCGCGATCTGCACGAGATTGTCGATCTTGGCTCCCTTTTCGATCACCGTCTCACCCATCGTCGCGCGATCGATGGTGGTGTTGGCCCCAATTTCGACGTCGTCCTCGATGCGCACAATGCCCATCTGGGGAATCTTCACGTAGGAGCCATCTTTCTGTGGCGCAAACCCGAAACCGTCAGCGCCGATCACCGTGCCGCTGTGCACCGTCACCCGGTCGCCAATCACCGTGCCGTCATAAATCGTCACCTGCGGAAACAGCGTGCATCCGGAACCGACCGTCACCTCATCGAGCAGCACCGTGTTGGGGCCGATTACCGTATCGTCGCCGATCACGCAGCGCTCGCCGATCACCACATTCTCGCCGACTGACACGTTGCTGCCGAGCGAGGCCGACGGAGCGACCGAAGCCGATTCAGCCACACCGGGCTCCGCTATCCGGCGCTCTCCTGCAAAGTGCCGTAGGATGAACACAAATGCCGTGTAGGGGTCTTCGACTTTCAGAAAGCTCATTCCTTCAGGAGCATCATCAACCGGAGCTTTAGGATGGACGATCAGAAGCGAAGCGCCGCTTTGGGCGATATGACGGTAGTACTTTTCATTGGCCACGAAACTGACCTGACCAGCGGCGGCCTCCTCGATTTTCGCCGGACCGGTAATTTCGGTCTGGCCGGAACCGACAAGCTCGATGGAGCTGAAATAACGCCCGAGAAAGGCTTTGATGTCTGCAATGTTCATACTGTACCGGTTGGCTGGTGAAAGCCAGAAAATTTACTTAGTAATTCAATCCATTTTGCTATATTCAAAATCCTAAATCGCGCCGGATGCGACAGAGTGCGCCTGTATCCGATAAACGAAGGAACTGGCGTAATATAATTCGTTTCATCAGAAAAAGCAGTGAAGGATGGAAACACCTATTAAAATTTTCGCTGGACGCAGCAACCCGGAACTTGCAGAGAAGATTGCCGATTACCTCGGGATGCCGCTGTGTAACGCAAAAGTGGAGAACTTTTCCGACGGCGAAATTTCGGTCAACTACTTCGAGTCCATCAGAGGCTCGGATATGTTCATCATCCAGTCGACCAATCCTCCGGGAGACAACCTGCTGGAACTGCTTATCATGATCGACGCTGCAAAGCGCTCTTCGGCTGCAAGGATTACGGCGGTCATGCCCTATTACGGCTACGCCCGTCAGGACAGAAAAGACAAGCCGCGCGTGGCTATTACGGCCAAGCTGGTGGCCAACCTCCTGACCCAGGCAGGCGCCGACAGAATTCTTACCATGGACCTGCACGCCGCGCAGATTCAGGGCTTTTTCGATATCCCGTTCGACCATCTCTATTCCAGCGTTGTGCTGATCGACCATGTCAAGAACATGTCGATCGCCGACAACCTCGTCGTGGCCTCTCCTGACGTCGGTGGCGTCAAGCTGGCTCGCAAATTTGCATCCGAACTTGGCACCGAGCTGGTCATCGTTGACAAGCGACGTCCGAAAGCCAACGTAGCTGAGGTGATGAACATCATCGGCGACGTGAAAGGCAAAAACGTGCTGCTGGTCGACGACATGATCGACACCGCAGGCACCATCGTCAACGCTGCCAAAGCGATCCAGGAAGCAGGCGGCCTCAAAATTTACGCTGCGGCCACCCACCCGATTCTTTCCGGACCGGCCATCGAACGAATCAACAACTCGGTATTCGAGAAGGTAATTGTCACCGACTCGCTGGTCAGCGAGCACGACTACTGCCCGAAACTCGAGATCGTCACCATCAGCAACCTGTTCGGCGAAGCCATCAAGCGAATCTACGACGGCGAGTCGGTCAGCTACCTGTTCGACAGCAAGAACATATCACACAAGATCACCAATAATCATTAATCATAAGCTCTAACAGCGCTAAACGTTAAAGGAGATAGAGGAAGAAGATGGAAACAAGAGCATTGTCTGTCAACCTTCGCGAAGTGAAGAAAAACGAAGCAGCAAAACTGCGTCAGCAGGGACTGGTTCCAGCCATTGTGTATCATAAAGGAGAAGAGACCGTTGCAATCAGCGTCGATGAAATCGCTCTGGACAAGCTCGTTCACTCTTCTGAATCGCACATGATCGATCTGAAGTACCCTGACGGAAAATCCGTTCGTGCCTTTATCAAGGATGTGCAGTTCGACCCTGTCAGCGACCGCGTCATTCATGCCGACTTCAAACGCTTCACGGCGGACGAAGTGCTTGAAATGGAGGTTCCGATTCATGTGGAAGGCGAAGCCACCGGCGTGAAGCTTGGCGGCGGCAAGCTCCAGATCATCATGCACTCGCTGACTCTGAAAGGCAAGCCGGCCAACATGCCCGAGCACTTCACGATTGATGTCACCAACCTCGAACTCGGCCAGAGCCTTCACATCGGCGACCTTCAGGCCACCGTTCCGGAAGGTACCATCGAGATCATGGGCGAAGCTGATGCAGCAGTCGTTTCCGTTGCCGCGCCCAGAAAAGAGGCTGAAGTTGAGGAAGAAGCCGAAACTGAAGAGGAAACCACCGAAGAGGCCTGATTCAAAACCAGGTCAATTACAGGATAAGCTTAAGCTGCCTTTCTCCGGAAAGGCAGCTTTTTTTTCGCCGTGCCATTTGCAATCGAACGGCAAGTGTCGTTTTTTTGAGAAGTGTCCGGAAGGAACACCATTGCCTTCACTTAGCCCTATTCTCATTTTCCAATGGCTGCACAGCAACCGAATGATTCGCACGTACCTGTCTGGTATCGCATCGTGCCAGGTTTAGGCCTGTTGAGAGCCGGCAAAACCGCCCAGGGGCTCTTTTTTGCGCTGGCATTCACGGCATTCATCGTGTTGATGGTGCTCCGGTTCGATCTGCTGACGATCAGCCTGCGTTCGCTCGTGACTGGACTCAGCCTATTGGTGCTCTCACCGGTCAACTTCCGACAGATCTTCACCCAGGAAATTCTCGAATTCTGGATCGCGGCGATTTACCTGTTGCTCGTTCCGCTCCTGCTCGTCCACTTTTCATGGCGCTCGTACCGCAAGCATCTCGAACGGCAGCAGGCCGCTGGATCAGGAGAACTGAGCCTGTGGCAGCTCGGCATGATCTCCTTCAAACGCAACACCATTTCGGTGACCGCATCGGTGGTCATCTTCCTGCTCTATTCGGTAGCCTTTCTGGCGCCATTTCTTGCCCCCTTCAGCCCCTTCGATCAGCAAGATTTCCTCGTCACTGCCTACCAGCCTCCCCTGACCCGCATCGACGCCCTCGTGCTCGACAAACATCGCACCGTCGTCATTCCGCAAAGAAAAGGCAACGACGCGGTCTCGAGGCTGAGCAATGCCCTGATCACCGACAGCCAGAAACTCAGGTCGAGAAACAGGGATTACGGACTGAAATTTGTTGACGGCTACCGCGTCGAGGGCGACCGCGTTTTCTACAAACAGGGCATCCGCGAAAAAAGCATCCCACTCACGGAGCTTCGTTCGGTGCGTGACGGCGGCAGCAAGCCAGGCTTCATCGTCACGAAAACCTTTCTGCTCGGCACCGACCAGTACGGGCGCGACATCTTCAGCCGCGTGCTCTACGGCTCGCGCATTTCGCTCTCCATCGGCTTTCTGGTGGTACTCATTTCGGTGACACTCGGCACGGTCATCGGCGTCTCGTCAGGCTATTTCGGCGGCTGGGTGGACAGCATCCTGATGCGCATCGTCGATGTGCTGATCGCCTTTCCGGCGCTGTTTCTGATTCTGATAATTATCGCCACCTTCGGCAACTCGATCTACCTGATCGTCATCACGCTCTCGTTCACCGGCTGGATGGGCGTAGCGCGAATCGTTCGCGGGCAGGTGCTTTCGCTCAAAGAGCAGGAGTTCATCCTCGCTGCCAAATCGCTCGGTCTGTCGAGCGCACGCATCATCTTCCGCCACGTGATGCCCAACACCCTGACGCCGGTTATCGTGGCCGCCACGCTGCGCATCGGCAGCATCATCCTGACCGAAGCGGGCCTCTCCTTCCTCGGCCTCGGCGTGCAGCCACCAACCCCGAGCTGGGGCAACATCATCAACGAAGGGCGCGACAGCCTGCTCAATCACTGGTGGATTTCGACGTTCCCCGGCATCGCAATCCTCACCACGGTGGTTTCGTTCAACCTTATCGGCGACGGCATCCGAGACGCCCTCGACCCGAGAATGCGCTCATGAGCAAACAGTTACCGGACGACCCACAGCCGTGGCAGACCCTTGAGTCGGAGTACCTGCACCGCGAAACATGGCTGACCATCCGCCGAGACAAGGTGAAGCTCTCCAACGGCAGAACCATCGACGATTACTATGTTCAGGAGTTCCCCGACTGGATCAACGTCCTGGCCATCACGAAAAGCCGGAAGGCCGTCCTCATCCGGCAATACCGGCATGGGCTCGGTTCGGTCGATTATGAACTGCCGGCAGGCGTTTGCGAGCCCGACGAGTCGCCGCTTGAGGCCGCCCGGCGCGAGCTGCTCGAAGAGACCGGGTACAGCGGCGGAGCGTGGTCGCCCTTGATGACGTTGAGTCCGAACCCGGCACTCCAGAACAACCTCTCCTACTCGTTCCTGGCCGAAGGAGTGACGCGCTCGGCAACCCAGCAGCTCGACCCCACCGAAGAGATCACCGTCCACGAAGTAACGCTGGATGATCTGCGCAACCTGATTTTCGGGGGCGAGATGCTCCAGGCACTGCACTCCGCACCGGTACTCAAATACCTAATGCAACGGTCGATCCGCTAAGAAGCAGGGGGAAACAGGATGAAAAAACAGAAACAGCTCGAACTGCTTGAAGAAGCCATCAGCTCGACCGGCCACAAAATCCGATATGAGAAAGGTAGTTTCGTTGGCGGAGAATGCCGGGTGCGGGAGAACAAAATCGTCGTGGTCAACAAGTTTTTGCCTATCGAAGGCAAAATTGCCACCCTCGCCTCGGTGCTGCGCCAACTCAATCCGCCTGGCCTCTCGCCAAACGTTGTCAAAATCCTCGACGACCTGACGGCAAACGACCTGTTCAGCAGCCGGAACGGGTAGGAAAAGGGCAGCCGCAAGGGACTGCCCCTACAGATTTTCCGGGACATCTCCGTAGGGGCAGCCCTCGCGGCTGCCCTTTCAGGTCCATCTCAATACCTTCTCCTCCTCAATACCAAGCCGTCTGCCCGCTTTTCGAACGCACCTCAACCACCGGATTTTGCATCGCGAACCGCTCCAGCAACCCGCGCTGAACATACGGCATCGCAACACCCGGCACGATCAGCATCCGCTTCGGGCAGGCTGACGAGACCCACGATTCGAGCAGACTCCACTCCTTTTCAGTAAAGCGACCGATCCAGAGTACCACATCAGCACCATTCGCCGGAGTCTGTTCAAGTCGCTTCAGCCCTGACACAAGCAACCACGATCCATGCTTGCTGTCAATCCTGAGCACCCGCTCTGCTGGCCGCTGGACGATGAACTGCCGCGACGCTGAAATGAGACCACCATTGACAGGCCGGAGCTGCTCGTCCAAATCTACCGAAAACATTCCCACCGAAGCAGCCGGCTCCGCAAGCCCCCAGAGGCTCGACTGTCGCCTGATGCGATCCCGATCCATCGGACGTCGCCCGTCCTCAACCAGCAAGGTTTCGCTCCCTGACGAAAGCAGAAGCGCCATATCCCGTCCGGCATTGACCGTCACCATTCGAGGGGAATCGGGAGCCGGGCGAACCACTTCATGCCAGAGCAACATATTCAGCCCGATCAGAACAGAAACAGCCAGCCGTCCCCACGCCTTTGAAGCAATCGCAGACAATGCCAACGCAACACTCAGATAGAACACTGCCACCCCAAACAGATCTGGATGGAGCTCGACACTGGCAAACGGCAGGCGGCTGAACAGCTCTACAAACCAAAGCGCAGTCCTCGCGAACAGCCACGAACTGAATCCGGAAAGTTCAGCCAAACCACCGCTTACTCCGTGCAGCAACACCATCGGAAACGAGGCATACATCGCCATGCTTGAAAAGAGCACAACCGGTACGTTGGCAATAATGCCCGACGGCGAGTAAGTGCCGAAATACCAAGCAATCACCGGAGCGATGCCGATCATCGCCGACAGGCTCACGCTGAATGCGCTCCAGAAGAAATGTGCGACTTTGCGGAGCACGCCGTCCCCGTCCGGGATGAGGCTTGAAAGCCACGGATAAACGGTAAGGATACCCACTACCGCTGCGTTGGTCATCTGAAACCCAGGGCTCAGCAGTTCGAGAGGATTGAAAAGCAGAATAATGAGATCGGCTGCAGCCAGCGAGTTTAACGGATAGCTTTTGCGCCCGATCGTGCCACCGGCGATAATCACCGACGCCATGATCGCAGCCCGGCGGGTCGATGGTGCATTGCCGGTCACGACACAGTACAGCGCAATCACCGCCACCAGAATAAAAAGCGAGACCCATTTGCCCGCCGGCGTCACCCGCAGGCGTTGCAAAGCAAGGTTGACCGCATAGGCCAGCAGAGCCACGTGCAGTCCCGACACGACCAGCACATGCGCCGTGCCGGTTCGGCGGAACGCATCATACACCTCCTCCCGCACCAGCTCCCGCTCGCCGAGCATCATCCCCTTGATGAAGCCCTGTTCAGGCCCTTCCGGAAAGCGCTGATCGATCGCCGACTGAAGATAATTTCGCAGCGAATTGACGACCCGCTGAATCGGCAGGAAGCCTGTCGGCTGCCCCCCTTTGCGCACCATCCACGGGCCGATGCAAAAAAGCTGGCAATGCACCCCCTTCAGGTGGGAGTACCAACGCGGGTCGAACTCATCACGGTTCGAGGCTGGCGGAATAAGGGCGACCGAGCCCTTGACGTGGACAAAATCACCCTGCTGAATTCCGAACTCCTGATCGCCAGACATGCGGATAGCCACCTTCACCGGCTCATCGACCCGCACAGTTCGCCCCTCGTCGAACACCTCGCGAGCACTCAGGCGCAGGCGCGCCTTACCGTAGCTCACGACCGGGCGCCCATCCACGATGCCGGACACGATCACCTCCCGCCCAACCCACGAAAGCAACGAAGGTGACGGAACCAGCCTGAAGGTTGCGGATGCATAAAAAGCAAACCCGAAGAACACCATCAGCAGGTAACTCACAGCCAAAAATGCCGACAGCTTGCCTTCCGGATACTGTTTCCGATTAACAAACAGCAGAAGGCCTGTCACGATGCAGAACAGGAGGGCGGCAGCAAGCCAGGCAAAGAGCGAAAAAGGCAACGCAATAGCAGCCAGAATGCCAAAAATGGCACAGGCCAGCAAGCGCAACGCTGGATGAGCAGGAAGAAAATACCGCTTCATAATAGGGGTTATGGCGGTGATTTCAGGATTTAAGCAACAGGATAATTTAGTATATTCAGGTCATTTCCCGTTAACCAGCCAAACAAAACACCCGGATGCTTGTCAAAGAGATTCTCGACTCCAAAACCGAACCGGTCTTCAGCCTGGAATTTTTCCCTCCGAAAAAGCAGGATGACTGGGACAAACTCTTTGCAACCATCTCGAACCTCTCCCCTCTCGCACCATCTTACGTGAGCGTCACCTATGGCGCTGGCGGCTCGACGCGGGAACGCACGCACAATCTGGTCACCAAAATCCAGCAGGAAACCGGCCTGACGGTCGTTTCGCACCTAACCTGCATCGGCGCTGAAAAGAGCGAGATCGAAAGCGTCCTGCAAAACTACCGGGAGCATGGCATCACCAACGTGCTCGCGCTCAGAGGCGACAAACCCGCCAACATTCCCACACTCGAAGAAGCGACCAAGGATTTTCCGCACGCTATCGACCTGGTGAGATTCATCAAGAAGCACTTCCCCGAAATGGGCATCGGCGTGGCCGGCTTCCCCGAAGGGCACCCTGAAACCCCGAACCGGATGAAGGAGCTTGAATACCTCAAGGAAAAGGTTGACGCCGGAGCCGACTACATCGTCACCCAGCTCTTCTTCGACAATCACGACTACTTCGACTACGTCGAGCGCTGCGAACTGGCCGGCATCACCGTGCCGATCATCCCCGGTATCATGCCCATCATGAGCAAAAAAGGCATGGCCCGCATGTGCGAACTCGCCCTCGGCTCACGCATTCCATCCACCCTCCTGCGCAAAATCAACGAAGCCGCGGACGACAAAAAGGTGGCCGAAATCGGCGTAGAATGGGCCACCAACCAGGTGCAGGAATTGCTGGATCACAAAGTCAAAGGCGTCCACTTCTACACCCTCAACCTCTCCGAAGCCACACTGAAAATTTTCAGGAATCTGAAGCGGGGGTGAGTGAATAATAGTTTTTCCCGGAAAGCCTTTAAGATCAACTTATAAGGGAAGAAATCATATGTTAGATTCATAGACATCGTTTCAAAGTTTATTCTGTTTGAATAGACCCAGAGATCAGAAAAGGCTTGGGTTGGATTCAACGCTATGAACGCATTGGCAACACAGGAATCGTTTGCCTCAAACGTGGCATCTCATGCCCAACCTTGCGTAAGTGGCTGAATCGTTACGAGCACTACGACGTTGATGGCTTGAACGCCATGAGTCGACAACCGCACTCCTCACCGGCAGCTAAGGTTTTCCCTAAACTGGAAAAAATGATTCTGGAGATGCGTAAGACAAGAAAGCTTGGTCATCGACGACTCTGCAATGAACTCAACCGCCTTCATGATGTTTCGCTTTCCATTGCAACAATTCTCAATGTCCTCAGAAAACACGATGAACCTTATCTGCAAAAGAAGCGCCATTATCGAAAAAAGACCCGTTGTTACAGCAGAACCGTTCCGGGCGATTGAGCCCAACTGGATGTCTGTAAAATTGCGAACGGCAAGTATCAGTACACAGCTATTGATGACTGTTCACGCTACCTGATCGTCTCGCTGTTCACAAGAAGAACAGCTGCAAACTCTGTGATATTTCTGGTACAAGTGCTTGAAGAGATGCCTTTTCCCATACAACGAATTCAGACAGATCGTGATCGGGAATTCTTTGCCGAAAAACTCCAACGACAACTGATGAAATGGTCGATCAAGTTTAGGCCGATTAAACCAGCCTCACCGCATTTGAATGGAAACGTCGAACGGGTCTAGATAACGCTTTTAGATGAATTCTATGCATCGGTAAAGCTCGATAGTCCTGACCTGGAACGACAGTTGGATGAATGGCACCACTATTACAATTGGCATCGGTCTCATGGCTCGTTAGACGGTAACACGCCGATTGATGTGGTCGGTGAGCCCCCCCCTATACCGATGAGGTTGTCTCCCGATACGATGCATCAATGGAACGGGGGCAAAAGCAGAATTACAAGCTCGATTTACGGATAAGAAAATTGAAACGATCTCTCTGAATTTCAAAAATCATCACCTATTATTAGGCAGCAAAGCCATCGAGCTCCGCTTTGCTTTGGGCTAAATCTTCGCATAGCACATCGTGCTCTTCGGGTCACGATGGCAGAGAATTTTACCTACAGTATCGAGATCGGCACCAAAGTTGAGTAGAATGGTTGCCTCTGTATGGCGAGATCAATGAGGCGACAGCTTCAGGGATGTCCAACTGAAATGCTATCTGATTTCAACTGGCAGTTCTTCGCCAAACTACCTCTTGTGGCCAATATCGAAAACAGAGTCATGTACTGTAAGCTCTCTAGCCAGTCAAACCTTTGCCAAGTCCCTTACCGAAAATATACTCCGAAACCTACATCATCAGATGAAAAGCAGATGCGCGTTTGTGACAAAACTGCAAGGTCTCCCAGTTGAATGGGGACAAAGCAACTTAACATAAAAAAAAAAGCGATTCTCCAACTTTTGTGCCGATGAGACGTCTCGGCCAAAAGCATGACCTCCTCGAAATAGAGATACTTGATCTCCCCTTCATGCTTCCAAATATGCATTACCAATTCATGAAGATTTTCCCCGATGAAGCCATCTCGGATAGCTATGCCAATGGTCTGACGGATTTTTGTGGAGTAAGTTCAAGCCGTATTCTGCGGATAGTGTGCCAGCAGATATTTCTGGAATTCCCGTAACCAGTGGTTGTCAATCTCTTGGAACTCAAGGCCATTTAGCTCGCATTTGGCAAGACAGGTGATGGCATACCGCAATTTTGAGCATTAGTTACCGTATCGATAATCTACTCGCACTAGGACACAAAATTACCTCTCCGGAGGAATGGCTCGAAAACCGACGCTTGCCCTATTGATCTTAAGGCGACGCTTAACAGCGACATCCTCACACAAAAGGACTGCCTTGCGGAAATTTGCTTTGTCCAGCGGATTGGCAATGAGGTTTAGTGGCTCTTACTCGCGCTTGCCATCCTAATAGATTTCGAGATAAAATGGGGGCTGCCCTTGAGCACCCGATAACGCAGAATGATCCAAATAAAAGCCCTCCGACACGGTTTTCCGCCACCAATTCTTTATAAAAAAATGGTTTAACAAATTTTTCATCAAAATCGATCAATAGCGCGCACCAAAGATTAAGACTCTAGCCACTAGACTCACTTCAGAAACTGGCAATTCAATCCATGACGATCGCCCTCCCCTCCATATCGAACAAGACGAAGGTCAGCGGCGTATCGGGAAGCCATTGTTCACAGGCGTTTCGGCAGGCTTCGGCGATAGCCGGATAAAGCGGCTCCTCGCTTCCGAAAGGGACGAGTTCCGTCACGCTTCGGATGAGGCGGAGGTCGGCGAGCTGGCTGGCGAGTTCTTCGTTGTAGCCGAGGCTGGCTGCGAGGTTGGCGAGCCACTGGCGGTTGAGGTGGACGACGCGGCTGGAGAGGTCGGCCTGGCCCTGGGCGAGTTTGGTGGCTTTGGCGAGCATGACGCCGACAATGACGCGGCTGAAGCCGCCGTACTCGCTTGCAAGTTCGAGCGTGCGCCCGATGAGGTTGCCGTAGTGGATGCAGGCCAGCTCCGGCAGGTCGGGGTAGAGCGCGCGGAGGTGGCGCTCGCTGCGGAGGCCGGAGGTGAGGGCGAGGGTGGTGCAGCCGTTCGTGGCGGCGACGGCGATGGATTGGCGGATGCTGGCGAGCCAAGCCTCCATCGAGTAGGGCACGACCTCGCCGCTGGTGCCGAGAATCGAGATGCCGCCGGTGATGCCGAGCCGCTCGTTCATCGTTTTGCGGGCGACCGCCTCGCCTCCCGGCGCTGAAATCGTGACTTCAACGGCGTGGCGCAACCCGCGCTGCCCCAGCTCGGCGGCGATGCACTCCCGGATCATCCGGCGTGGCACGGGGTTGATCGCCGGTTCGCCGGGCGGAATCTCCAGCCCCGGCAGCGTCACCCTGCCGACCCCCTCACCTTGCAGGTATCGCACCTCACCCGGCTCGCCGTCCGGGACGAGCGAGACTTCGCTGACAATCAACAGGCCGTGCGTCACGTCGGGATCGTCGCCCGCGAACTTCCGCACGCCACATCGGGTCTGTCCTTTTTCCGCGCGGTACGAAACGATTCCGAAGCTGGCGACCTTGCCGGAGGGAAGCGTGATCGTGACCGAGTCGGGCGCGGCGCCGTCGAGCAGCGCAATCATGGCGGCTTTCGTGGCGGCGGTGGCGCAGGCTCCGGTGGTGTAGCCCGTGCGGAGCGGCTTCAGCGTGGCAACGTCCGGCAGCAGCGCTTCAAGCTCTTCGACCGATGTTGCCACCAGTTCGTACGCTGGCACGGGGGGACGGCAGATGACGATCAGCGGAATGGCGCACCGCTCGGCGACCCGCAGCTTCGCCGGCAAAAAGCCGGACTCGCCGCTCTCCTTCGCGAGAAGGCAATCGACGCCATGCTCCCGCACCAGCGCTTCGAGCGCCTCGTCGGATCCGTCGGGGTTCATCGGCAGCAGCTTCGCTTCGGGGATGCCCTCGCGTCGCGCCAGCTCCATCGAAGCCGCTGATGGCAGGATGCGCAGGAGCATCTCGTGCCGCTCCCACCACGGGCGCAACGGAGCAGCGGACTGCACGCCGGTCAGAGCGAGCAGCTTCGCCGGAGCGAGCCGTTCGAGCAGCGCGATGGCTTCCGGGAAATCGGTGACGGGATGCAGCCCTTCAAAATCCGGAAAAGACACCGGCGGTCGGTCGAAGCGGATCAGGCGAATGGCGAGAAGCTGGCAAACCTCGAACACCGAGCGGTGCAGCCGGGCGGCGAAGGGGTGGGCGGCGTCGATGACGAGGCGGACGCCGCGCGATGCTACGAGTTCGGACAGCGACGCCTCGTTGAGCAGGCCGTGGCGAAACTCGCCGTGCGTGGTCGTGAACGTCTCGACGCGGGTTTTGGTCGAGTAGATGAAGGGCATCGCGAGCTGGTCGCAGAGCGCCGCCGCCCTCCGACCCTCGGTGGTGCCGCCAAAGAGCAGAATCATGCCGCGCTTCTCATGCGCCATGCCCTTCGCGGAAGCCATGCGTGAACGAGGGATCATAGAGCTTCGAGCGCCCGCCGCGCGCGCCAATCGCCTCGCCGACTACGAGCAGCACCGTGCGGGTTTTGCCGCTCTCGCGCACCAGCGCCGCCAGCCCGTCGAGCCGCCCGCGCCACACCTGCTGGTCGTCCCAGGTGAGCCGGTAGCAGACCGCCACGGGCGTGTCGGGCGCGTAGTGCCGGAGCAGCTCGGACTGCACCTCGTCGCTCCACTCGGCGCTGAGGTAGATGCACATGGTCGCCCGCGCGCGAGCCAGCTCCGAGAGGCGCTCCTTGTCCGGCACCGGCGTGCGCCCGCTGCCGCGCGTCAGGATGATAGTCTGCACCTTTTCCGGCACGGTAAACTGCGACTGCAACACCGCTGCTGCCGCCTGGAACGACGACACGCCCGGCACGATTTCGTACTCCATGCCCCCGGCGTCGAAAAAGGCCATCTGCTCCATAATCGCCCCATAGATCGAGGGATCGCCGGTGTGCAGCCGCACGACGAATTTGCTCTGCCGGTAGAATTGCTCCATCAACGCGAACTGCTCTTCAAGCGAAAGCGAAGCCGAACTCCGCACCAGCGCCCCCGGTTTGGCGTAGTGGGTCAGCTTCTCCGGCACGAGGCTGCCCGCGTAGAGAATCAGGTCGGCCTGTTCGAGGTAGCGCTTACCCTTGACCGTCACCAGCTCCGGATCGCCCGGCCCCGCCCCGACAATCGCGATGCGCCCGCGCCGTTCGGCCCCGCGCAAGAGGCTGACGGCGAAGGTGTAATGGCGCGGTTCTCCCTCCAGAATGCCCGGCAGCGCGACCTTCTGCTTCTCAACAAGCCACCTGTTCTCACCGGAGAGCAGCGCTGCCGAAGCCTCGGAGACGCTGTGCACGCCGGTTTTTCGGAAAACGACATCGGAGGGATTGGGCACCGGCCCGGCGCTTTCGAGCTGCTCCGGCGCGAAGCCCGTCAGCGTCGTACTGCAAGCTTCGGCAAAGGCGATGAATGCCTCTTCGTCCAGCTTGAAATCGACCGAACCCACGGCACGGATCGAGCGCGTGGAGAACCCCTTGCTCGCAAATTGTTCGGCAATCGAGCTGACGAACCATTCGGGATCGATGCCCCGTTCCGACCCGACCCCGACGCAGAGCACCTTCGGGCGATAGAAAATCGTCTGGACGGGTGCTTCGATCAGGCGCGGCGTAACGGCGAGCAGCAGTCGGCACGAGCTGAAATCGACCTCATCGTAGCGATAGACAATCGTCACGAACGGCGGCGCGGTGCGTTCGAGCTGGTCGGTGAGCGAGTCCCGAACGTCAAGCAGCAGCGTCGTCGACTCGTGGTTCACGAAGGCCGCCATCGCCGTAGTCATCGATTCACCCGCGACCGGCGAGGCGAACTCGACGCTCCACCCATCTTCGCGCCCCAGAATGTCGAGCGGCCACAACCCCTGCACATCGCTCGACGTACTCAGCACCGCCTGCCCGCCGAGCAGCCGCGCGACCCGTCCGGCAAGCCTGTTTGCCCCGCCCGCATGGCCCGACAGCACGCTCTCCACGAAGCGCCCCGATTCGTCGCAATTGATCACCGCCGGATCGCGATGCTTGCTTTGCAACACCGGGGCAATCGAACGCACGCAGATGCCGAGCGAGCCTATAAAGATAAAGGCGTCGAAGCTGCCAAACGATTGCCGGACAAAGGCGGGCACACTCTCGATGGTTTCGACACCTTCGGAGGCGCGGGACGAGAACAGCTCGCACCCGGCAAAACCGTCAGCTACGAGCAGGCTTTTCAGGGTTTTGCCAAGCGTGATGCCCGCTTCGGTCATGGCGATAATAGCGATTCGTTCGTGCATGGGTTTTGTGGAACAACTGGTTGAAAGAGTTTCGGTGAAGCTTTGATCGGACGGATCGGGCGAGCACTCAACCCAGCTTCACTGCCTTCATGACCGCCACGGGATTGTGCTCACCGACAGTTAGTTTGAGCGGCTCGGCGAGTTCCAGGCCGTGGCGAACGGCGCTGGCGGCGAAAGCTTCGGTGCTCGACTGGCGAACGGCGTTCATGACCACCCGGCCTCCGGGGGTGAGGTGACGCACTACCACATCGAATACCTCGTCGAGCTGGTCGCCGTGGCCGCCGATGAAAACCGCATCGACGCCGTCACTGCCGCACAACGCGCGGTGATCCTGCGTCAGAAAGTCGCCCATCACCTTCGCGATGCCGGGCGCTCCGAAACGCCGGGCATTCTTCTCCAGCAGGGCGTCGCACTCCGGGCGCTTCTCGAAGGCGGTCACCGCGAGGCCCGGAAACCGGAGCCGCGCTTCGATGGCGACCGACCCCGTGCAGAAACCCACGTCCCAGAAGGTGCGCGCCCGGCTCAGCTCCAGCGCGGCGAGGGCGGCGAGGCGGAAGGGCATTTTGGTAATCATGTTGGGCCGCCCCGGCAGGCCGTCGAACAGGTTTTCGGGAATGCCGAACCAGCGCTTCGGCGGCTCGGTGGCTTCGAGCAAGAGGCAGTTGAGTCGGCCAAATTCCATCCCGGCGGCCTCGTCAAGCGTGCAGTGCGTGAGGCGCTCGTCGGTGCCGCCGAGCGCTTCGCCGACCACCATGCGGTAGCCCGAATAGCCGAAATCGAGCATTCGACGCGCAACCTCTGGCGGCGTCTTGCGGGTGTCGGTCAGGACGCCGATGAGCCGCTCGCCCGCGATCAGGGCGAGGTCCAGCTCCTCCCAGCTTCGCCCGGTGAGCGAGGCGTGGCGCATCGACTGGTACGGAACCAGGCAGCGCTGCGCCAGCATCTGGAGCGAGTGGAACGCCGGAAAGCTCCGCATCGACGCGCCGGGAAAGCGCTTCTGCAAAGTCGCGCCGAAGCCGTAGAAAAAGGGGTCACCCGAAGCAAACACCACCACCGGCTCGTCCGCCACGGCAAGTTGCGACAGCACCCCGTCAATCGGCGGAGCGATGGTGATCCAGCGAGAGCCGGACGGCAACAACTCAGCGACAATCTCGCGATGGCGCTCCCCGCCCGCGAAGATTCGATGCTCACGAATTGCTTCAAGAGCGGCGGGATCGAGACGCGGCTCGGCGCTGTCGCTGAGGCCGACAAGCGTGAAGCGTTCAGACATAGCACCCCGGATTCATCGCCTCCGCCTCGTCGAGGCTGAAGGCCGCGTTGACGATGGTCGCTGCAATCGCGCTGCCCCCCTTGCGCCCCTCGATAACGGCGATGGGTGTCGCGCCCGCCGCCGCGTTGAGCCGGTGCTTCGACTCGACCACGTTCACAAAGCCGACCGGCACGCCGATCACCCCCATCGGCGCGAAGCCCCCGCGATGCAAAAGCGAGGCCAGCTCCAGCAGCGCGGTCGGAGCGTTGCCGATGACAAACAGCGCGTCGGGATGCTCCTCGGCGGCAAGCCGCATCCCCGCCTGGCTGCGTGTGATGCCCTCGCTTTTGGCCAGCTCCGCCACGCGCGGATCGTGCAGGTAGCAGCGCACCGTCACGCCGTGGCGCTCCAGCGCCGCCTTGCGCAGACCCGACTGCACCATCGTCACGTCGGTGATGATCGTCGCGCCACCGGCGGTCAGGCGGTCGTGCCAGCGTCGGATCGCGCCGGGCGAGGCGTGGAACAGCTCCTGCATCTCGAAATCGGCGGTGGTGTGGATCGTGTGCATGACCGCCCAGCGCTCGTCTGTCGGGCGCTCGTCCGGCTTCATCAGACCAGCGATGGTGCGGAAACTGCCGCTCATGATCGACTGGCCGACCGGCATCGCCTCATCCTTTTCCCGGCTGAAGTAGCCCCTCGGCGTAATCATCCTTTCTTCGGAAAAGAAGGTGGTCGAGTTGCCCAGCAGCATGACGGTAAACATATCGAGCGAGTCGGGATCGAACTCGCCGAGCGTCGTCAGCACCACCGCCTCATCTTCGCGCGTCACGTTGCGAACGATCCCGACCGGCGTCGAGGGCGAGCGGTAACGCAGGAACAGCTCCCTGAAGCGATGAATCTGCCAGTAGCGGTCGCGGCTGCGGGGGTTATAGACCGCCGTCACGAAGTCCGCTGACGCTGCCGCCCCGATCCGCTTTTCGATCACCTCCCACGGCGTCATCAAGTCGGAGAGCGAAATAGCGCAGAAGTCGTGGCTCACCGGAGCACCGAGCCGCGCGGCGGCAGCCTGAAACGCGCTGATGCCCGGCAGCACCTCGACCGCGACATCGGGCCAGCGACCGCTTACTTGCAGTTCGAGAATCAGCGGAGCCATACCGTAGATGCCCGCGTCGCCCGAGCTGACCACCACGACCCGCCGCCCTTCGGAGGCCAGCGCGAACGCCTGTTCGGCCCGCTGCACCTCACCGGTCATGCCGGTCGCCACGGTTTGGACGGCGTCCGGAATCAGGTGCTGGATGCTTTTGAGATAGCCGGTGTAGCCGACAACCGCGTCCGCTGAGTGGATCGCATCGAGCACCTCCGGGGTCATCATCGAATCGCTGCCGGGGCCGAGGCCCGCGACGATAATTGTGCCGTTCATGGCGCAAAAGGTGAAAGGGTTGACTGCTGACAATGCGGTGAGCAGACCAGCAGCGAAAAATAGGGGATGGTGCGTGAGCGCAAGGCGTCGATCTCCATCGTGATGAACTCGCCCGCCATGCCGACTTTTTCGGCGTAGAGGAACGGTTTGGCGTACCGTTCGAGGAAGCTGACCAGCTCGTTTTTCACCGTCGAAAGCTTCATCACCACCACGGTACTGTGGCTTGCGAGAGCGCGTTCGAGTTCGCCGATCTCGTCGATCTGCGCCAGCACCAGCACGCTGTCGCTTTGCAACGCGAGCGGCATTCCGGCAGCCGATCCGGCAGCGATAAAGGCTGGAAGACCCGGCGTCATCGAGCACTCCAGACCGTCCCGCCGCGCCCGCTCGATGATTGCCGACGCGGTGCTGTAAAAGCCCCCGTCGCCGACGCTCACCACGGCCACCTGGCGGCCTGCCCGGACATCCTCCGCCACCGCGGCGTAGTTGGCCGCGTAGCTCGCCTCGGCAGCTTTTCGCGAGCGCGACATCGGCACAAGCATCCCGCGAAGCTTCGACGGATCAAGATTGTACGCTTCGAGAATATCGAGCGCCACGCTCGTCACCGCGCCCGAAGCGCTGACCGTGCCGGGATAGTAAATCACGTCCGCTTCGCGAAGCTGCGACAGCGCCTTGACGGTAATCAGTCCGGGATCACCCGGCCCCAGCGAAACGCTGATGATCGAAGCTTTTTTGTTCATGCGTTTCTCCTCACGACAGCAGTTCGATGCCATGATCCTCGGCGGTTTCGAGAATTCGCCTGGCAAAAATCGAGGCGAAGCGGTCGTCCGAACCGAGTCCATCCATGCGGGTCTCGACGCGGCATCCGGCAGCCTCGAACGCGCCTTTCCAGGAGTCCGGCTCGTCGGCGGCGATATCGTTGTGCGCGTGGTCTCCGGCGGTGATCATGAAGGGGCGGAGCAACACCGTCTTGCGGCCATTGGCCGTCACCTTGCCGACGATCTCCTCCGCGTCAGGCCGTCCCTCGACCATGCCGATGTGAATCTCCGCGCCCGGATAGCGACTTCGCATGACGTCACCGGTCTCATTGAACGCGCCCGACGAAAAGAAGTCGTTGCCGTGCGCCACATAGACCAGCGCTGCGTCGAGCTCGCGGGCGCGTTCCACGTCATCACCGAACAGCGCGGTCACCTCCTCGATGTCCTCCGAGTAGTCGTGCTCCAGGCCCCAGGTACCGAGCGCCGGGCGCGACAGCACCACCTTGTCGAACGGCGACCACACCTTTTTGATGGTGCTGATCGACTGGAGCGCCGAGACGTACGATTTCAAGTCCTCGAACTGCTCGCCGTGGTACATGTGCGTCGGCTGCACGATAATCGTCCGGTGGTTGGTATCCTGCAAATTGCCGATCGCCCCGAGGAACCCCTGCACGTAGAGGAACTCTTCGGAGACCCCCTGATCGAGCCACTTCTGCGGATTACGCCGCCGCGCTGACCAGATGTTCCGGATCATGTTCGAGGTAAAGCAGTGCCGGACTTCGATGCCGGGAAACTGCGCCCGCACCTGCCGCCGGATGTTCTCCAGCGACGGCAGCGCCGATGGGTAGGTGGTGCCGAAATGGGCGAGAAGAATCGCCTTCTTGTTGATCTGCTTCCGTTTTTTACGATGTTTGGTCATGTTGGTTGAAACTGTGATTTTGATCAGACGGATCGGTCTGATCTCGATTGTGCGCCCCTTCCGGAACAGCGTGTTCGCCGATGATGAACACCACCGGCAGGGGCAGTTCGCTCTCCCGGAGCCGCTGGACAATCGTGCCGAGCGTAGCCGCGACGAGCGCCTGACCGCTTCGCGAGACTCGCGAGACCGCGCACGCCGGGAGTTCCGGCGACAGCCCGAAGTCGATGAAGCGCTCGACGATCTTGTCGAGCTGCTCGAAACCCATGTACATCACCAGCGGCGTACCGGTCTTCATCAGCTCGATCACCGCCGCGAAGTGCGACAGAGAGTAGTCCGCCGTGTGGCCGGTGCAGAAGAGCGCCGAACTGTTCCGGTGGCGCTCGGTGAGCGGGATTCCGCAGAGGTCGGCGGCGGCGATGCCCGCCGTGATGCCCGGCACCACCTCGCACGGCACTCCGGCGGCGGCGAGTGCGCGCACCTCCTCGATGCCGCGTCCGAACATGAAGGGATCTCCAGCTTTGAGACGGACGACGCATTTCCCTTCGCGGGCGTGGCGGGCGAGCAGGTCGTTGATCTTCGTCTGGCGGTCGGTCTGATTTTTGCCATCGCCGAGCCGTTTGCCGACGCTGATCCGCTCCGCGCCAGTCGGCAGCAGCGCGAGAATTTCCGAGCTGATGAGCGCGTCGTACAGCACCACATCAGCCGATTGCAGCAGCTTGTGCGCACGCATGGTCAGCAGCTCCGGATCGCCCGGCCCGCCGCCAACCAGCCATACCTTACCGTTACAGTGGTTACGAGAAACGCTCAATTATATCTCCAGAAAGGAAAAGAAAGTGATGAATTTTCGGCAACGGCAACCTCGTCACGAGCCGAGCAGCGCTGGCAGGCAGCGCACGAGGTAAGCTCATGAATAGCGGCCCTCTGCGGCAACAGCGAGGCACCCCGATAACGCTGTGAATCAGAGGAGAGCTGTCGGGTATCGGTCGAAAACAAAAAAGAGGAGGCCGGTTCGCCAAATGGCGAACCGAGTGCGTAGTAATGAATGCCGGGGATGAATCGATTCAGAAGCGCTCGAAGCAGCCGGTCGCGTAAAGCCCTGAAGGAGGCTCGAAACCAGCCTGTTCCAGCAAATGGAACGAGGGGGTGTTTCATGGTGTATGTTGCTTTATTCCCGAAGCTGTTTGTCACCTCTAAAAACCTGTTGCGCGTCTCGATTGCTGCGTCAGGTGGTGCTCAAAATCCTCACCTACATCAGTACGCTCCGGGTTCTGCGCTCCATCCGCCTTGCACTCGAACCGCTCACGACGGTTTTAGAGATGCCAAAGAAAAACAGTTGCGGCAGGTCTTCTGACTTTCCCGAGGTCTTGCCGGCCTTCCCATCCCGAATAGTCGGGACAGTGGCATTGTCGGCAAACCGTTTCACCAGCCACATGGCCAGTGCAGGATTACAGCAGCGGGTACTGTTCCGGACTCTCACCGGATTCCCTTTTAAGCTCGTCACCTCTTCGTGACAAGCACCACAGATGCGTTTGAATGATAAGAAAAAGATCAAGACCGGCAAATGGCAAATGCTTCTGCACGCCTCTTTTATGTCAGCCGCCTTGCGTCTGAAGAGTTTTTTATCAATATTTGCAGCCTGACGGAACGTTCTTTCTTCATCCGGTGCCTGTTGCTACAGGGTAAAAGGGAACTGCGTGAAAATCGCAGACTGTACCCGCAACTGTCATCGCCAAATGGACGCGACCACTCCTCAACTGGCCGCATCCGGGTAACGCCATCGAGCCACTGCAAGTAGTCCTCCCAGGACAAACGCGGGAAGGCGGCTTTACCGAACATTGGCGAAAGTCAGGAAACCTGCCGGATGATTATCGCACGAGCAAACGCTCAGAGCCACGGGAAAATGGCTTTGCGATAAACCCCATACCCCCGATCTGTAAAGAGATTCATCGACCGCCGCTGGCGCTTGACTGCGCGGCACCATCGTCATTCAACACGAAGGCCGAAGGCATTGGCTTTGCGCGCGCCGTCGTGCCGACCAGGCCTTTCAGGTCAGCGGTTCCGGGCGTTTTAGCCATGCGTGCGGTCGATGAATTGTCGTTTGCCAACCATCACAAAACTCACCATGACCGTGAACAACTCCCCGTTTCTCGTCAAACGCCACCTCAAAGCGCTTGCCGCTATCATGCTCCTCACAGGCCCTGCCGCTCATGCCGAATCTTCGGCAGTCAATCAATCCGATGAGATTGTCGTCACCGCCACCAGAACGCCCGAAGATCCCTGGTCGCTTCCTGAAAACATCGAAACCATCCCGCAGAAAACCATCCGCGAAGAGAGCGCTGACAGCGTCGCGGGCCTGCTCGACAAGGCGTCCGGCGTCACTATCAATGGCAGCGGCCTCTGGGAAGCCGTTCCGACCATCCGGGGTTTCGGCAGCAACCGGGTGCTTGTGCTGATCGACGGCGACCGGGAGAGCAACCTCTGGGCCGGGCGCGCTCCACTCACCCCGTTTATCGACACCGGCAATATCGAGCGCATCGAAATCCTCAAAGGCCCGGCCTCCGTGCTCTACGGCTCCGATGCGCTCGGCGGCGTCATCAACATCATCACCCGCCAGCCCGCCTTCACCGAGAGCGGCTCGTGGCAGTTCAAGCCCTCCGCCACCATCGGCTACAGCTCGAATGACAACGGCAAGTACGGCAACCTCGTGCTCGACGGAGCGAACGAAAGCGTTGCCCTGCGCCTCGAAACCTCATCCCGCGATCACGGCAGCTACAAGGACGGCAACGGAGACACGGTCGCCAACAGTCAGTTCGAGGGGATGAACTACGCCCTGTCGGCGCGATGGAAAGTCGATGAGACCAACGAAATCAGCGCATCGTTCCGCAGAAGCGACATCGACGACATGGGCGTTCCGCAGAAAGACCGCGCGGCGTGGTCGCACTTCACCACCTTCGAGACTGACACATGGAAAGCCGGATGGCATGCCACCAATTTCGGCGTTGTCACCGACCTTCAGTTGAAGGGATGGATCGTCGATCAGAAGCGCGTTTTCGACGGCAACATCACCAGCGGTGACGGCACGAAATTCACTCTGAAAGGCAACGACATTGAAACCGGCGCACAGGGCGCATCGCTCCAGTTGACCTTCGAGCCTGCCGATGACAACACGCTCGTCGGTGGCATCGAGTACGTCAGGGAGGAGGCGCAATCGTCGGAAAAGGCCTCGACCTACAAGGTCTCGAACGGCTCGCTGGTGCAGGTACTCGCCTTCCCGCCGGTCTCGCCTGACGCCGAGCGCAACCATGTGGGCCTGTTTGTTCAGGATTCACAGCGCTTTAACGGCGGAGCGCTTCTGACGGGGGGCATCCGTTACGACTACTTCACCGCCGATGCCGAAAATGCCGTGTTCACCAAAACCAAAGGCGGCACAACGACAACCGCAACAAACGTCTTCAGCGACAAATCGGACGGAGCCATCACGGCAAGCCTCGGCTATCTCCACCCGCTCTCGTCGCATCTGAACGCAAATATCAACCTGGCGACCGGCTTCAGGGCTCCGGACATTTTTGAGCGCTTTTCGACAAGGGGCAGCAACCCGATCATTCTCGGCAACCCCGACCTCGAACCGGAATACTCCTGGAACATCGACGGCGGGCTGAAGATGAAAAGCGAAACGGTGAGCGGCGTTGTTTCGGTCTTCTATTCGCGCGTCGATGACTATATCGATCTGCTGGCCCAGACCGAAAAATTCAACGGCGTCGCCACGAAAAAATATGTCAACATCCCCGACGCGGAACTCTACGGTTTCGACGCATCCGCCTCGTGGCAGGTCAGCGAGAACCTGACGCTCTTCGGCGGCATTTCGTCGGTCATCGGCAGAAACAGGGACAGCGACGAACGGCTCTCCACCATCCCGCCGACCAACGGCAAAATCGGCATTCGCTGGGACGACAGCTATGCAAGCAGCGGTTCGTGGTGGTTCGAGATCAACAGCGAACTCTACGCCGATCAGAACCACCCGACGGAAGGCGAAGAAGCAACCCCCGGCTACGGCCTCGTGAACCTCAAAACCGGCATCCGCTTCTCCCCGAACGTCACGCTCGCGCTCGCCGTCAACAACGTGTTCGACAGAACCTACCGAAGCCACCTCAACATGGCCGACTTCCTCTACGAACCCGGCATCAACGCCAAAACCTCACTCAACGTAACGCTGTAAAAAGCAAGAGGCTGTCTCAAAAGCAACATTGAGACAGCCTCAGATTTTTGGGAGATTTTGAGGGAAAGGTGAGTTCGGCTAAATAAAATTTTTAGCAGATAAATGAAGAGCTTCATCTTCATTTTGCTTCAAGTTTATAATCACTCTCCTCTATTGAGTATTGTTGCACTAACGCCTGAACTCAGGGGCGTTAGGTGCCGACTGCGCCATCATCAGTGGATGCACTCTCTTCCACATCGTCCAGTTGCACAGGCTTTTTGGGCTTCGGTGGTGGTGCCTGCCATGGAACGACATGCTGGCCAACGGCCTCATAAAACTTAGTGACACACGAAACCAGCTCTGGAACGAAATTACGGCGCTGTGTGAATTTGCCGCCAAGGTCAGAAACTGCCTTTATTTCAAATGCCCGAGGTAATAGACCCTTTCGCTCACCCACTAATGCTTCGGCATCTTCTCGAACTGCGGACAATTCAGCATAGGTGTCATGTGCACGCCCAGGCCACTTTGCCACAAGCATTAAGCTACCGTCTTCGGTTTTCGATAGCTGACGAAGCAACCAAGTAATTGTTGCTGGTGCCCGTTTTTTGTCGGTCGGTGCCCCGACCTCCATTGAAACTGTTACTGATCGCCCCGTGAGATCAGCCTCTACAGAAAGATAGGACGCTGCATCAGGGACCTCAAGGCGACTAGCCAATTCGCCAGAGCTTGCAAAAGAATTTTGCATGGCTTCAAGACGTGAGCTTGGATCTTTACGCTCCTTTGCAGTAAGAACCGTAGTGACATTGGTTTCAAGTTCACGGCTCATTGATAACGCTGTACAGCGCATAAGCTCGTCCCAATCGCTGACGACCGCAGAAATGAGGGGTGACTTCTTATCAAGAGGGGATTTCGCAAAGTACAGTTTGCAGGCTTCTACCCACTCTTTGCCCATCTGCTCAAATTCACTGACTCCCGCTGTGTCGTGCTCCAAATACCGGACATACTCTTGGAGCATGTATGCCTGATCTGGGTCTGAAACAGCACTCTTCGAAAGTTGAATTTTTGCTTCCGTTTCGAGGTATGACCACGACCAATGGAACAACTCTACCTTCTTCAGCTTTTGCTTATTGATTTCGCACGGAGACTGCGACGGCGTTGCGACAAACTGATTTGAAATCGTGACAACCGCTTCGATACCCTGAGTTTTCGCTATATCAAGATACCGCTCCACTTGTTCGGCGACTAAGTCGACATTTTTCGCCTTCGCCTCAACAAGAGCTCGCCATTTTCTTCGACCGTTATCTACAATGATGAGAGCATCCGGCCGATCTTTGCTGTTGCCCTTTGCGGATTTGAACACTGGTTCAAGCCAAACCTCAGTCTTGGCTCTTTTGCCTGTGGGTGCACCAAGCTGGCCTAATAATGCTTCTGCAAACTCCTCCACCGCCACCAACATGGCACAGGTAACACTAGTATTTTTAAGCTCTGGTTTTGACGCCACCGGAATTAGGCGAGCCAACTCACCAGACACTAGGTAATCAGGCCGTTTCATTGAAATCCTCCATATTTTTCTCCGCCCACAAACAATAATCGACTATGCCTAAATCTGCTACATTAAATCAAGGCCCCTAACAACACGACGACTTATTGTTAAGATTTTTATGCGCTTTTCTACTTTTTAGAAAGTGGCTTGATACCGACCAGCCTAACACTCATGCTGATCACATCAACTCGAAAGCTTAGCGCATCTGCGAACTGCTTTCAATCAACTCGATAACCATCCCCAAAATCAGCAACAGCAATTCACGACAAAATTAGCGCAAAACCCACAAAGAAACAACGACCCCCTACCGAAAACAGCCTCCAACATCCTGCCCCACCTCAAGGATTCAACACCCGCCTCAGCTCTTCGTCATCGAGATCGTAGTGGTAGAAAATCGTGAAATACTCCTTCACGACAGCTTCGATATCGATGTCGTAGTGGTCGGGATAGAGGTGGTTGGCGAGCCAGGGGATGCCGAGGAGGCGGTTGATGCTGGCCGGGCGGTCGAACCAGCCGAAGGGTAGATACGGAATCTGGTGAATGCGCCCGTTGCGCACCGCCGGGAGCTTCTGCCAGACGGCGTCGGTGCGGATATGCTGCATGGTTCCGGTCATCTTGCCGAGTCCGGCCCACACAATCACCTCGTCGGGGTTCCAGACAAAGAGCTGCTCCATCGATACCGCGCTCAATCCCTTTCTCGACACCTTCTCGACTTTGGCCGCGTTCACGGCTCCGACCAGTTCGATCAGGCGGGTGTGGATCGAGCCTTCGGGGTCGGTATGCAACCCGCGTTTGCCCTCGGCGTAATAGACCGAGAGGCGTTTGTCGGCAGGAATCGAGGCGCTCTGTGCGATCACCGGATAAACATACCGGTCGATGAACGAAAGCATCCGGGCGGTCTGCTCCTCCCTGTCAAGCACCTTGCCGAGACGGCGGAACACCTCAGGATAGTCTTCGAGATGCAGCGAAGCAAGATAGACCGGAATGCCGGTTTTTTCGGCGAGCCGGTCGGCCTGGTCGATGGACTGGTCGTTGATGTCGTAAAAGGTGAGGATGAGATCGGGGGCGAGCTTCATGATCTCCTCGGGAGAGTTCTCCACGTACGGGAGCGCGAGGTACTCTTTCCGGAAAAAGTGCTGCGCTTCGGGCGTGTACTGGAATGAGCGATTGACGATCATGCCGGGATCGATGGCGTACATGAGGATGCTGCCGGGCCGGTTGACGTACACTTTTTGAATGTCGGGCGGCAACTGCATCGTGCGACCGGCCATGTCGGTGACCGTGACCGCTTCGGAGCTGTGCTGCTCCGGCGATGGCGAGCAGGCGTTGAGGGTTACGGCGACGGCGCAAGGCAGTACGAGCGCGATGAAGAGTCGATAAAATCTCGGAACCATGAATCGGGTCTGTTTGAACGTTGAGAAAAATCAGGGTTGCAGCGGTGAAAAAAAGCGCAGCGGATTGCCACGGGAGTCCTCGGTTGAGATCATGTCGATCTCGACGCCATAGACTCGCTTCATCACCTCCGGCACTAGCGCCTCCCGCGCATGAGGCCACGCCACGGCACGCCGCTCTTCGAGCGTCACGACTCGCGCGCCGAGGTGCAGCGCCTGCTCGGGCGCATGGGTTGCCATGACGATACCGATCCCCTCGCGAACCAGCTCCTGCACTTTGCGCAACAGCAGCACCTGGTTGCCGTAGTCGAGGTTCGAGGCGGGTTCGTCGAGAATCATCATTCGCGCCTCCTGCGCCAGCGCCCTTGCGAGCATCACCATCTGGCGCTCTCCTCCGCTGATCTCCGGGAATGCCCGGTCGGCCAGGTGCTCGATGCCGAGCATCTCGATGGCGCGAGCCGCGACCGCTTTATCGCGGCGGCCCGGCGAGGCGAAGAGGCCGAGATGCGCCGTCCTGCCGAACAGCACCACCTCCTCCACGCGGAATGGGAACATGCTCTGATGCACCTGCGGCACATAGGCAATCATCCGCGCCCGCTCCGCCGCGCTCCATCGGTCGAGCGCCCGCCCGTTGAGCAGAATCTCGCCGGAGAGCGGCCGGATGAACCCAAGCAGCGTTCTGAAAAGAGTGGTCTTTCCCCTGCCGTTCTGGCTGAGCAGGCAGCACACCTCTCCGGAGCGAAGGCTCAGATCGACCTCTTCAAGCACGGCCCGGCCATCGTAGCCGACCGAGAGCTGCCTGCACTCGATAGTCACCTGTTCACGCTTCACCATGCTTTGCGGGATGAAAATTTGAGAATGGCGATAAAGAACGGCGCGCCGACAAGGGCCGTCACGATACCGATGGGGATTTCGACCGGAAACAGCGTCCGCGAGAGGTTGTCGAACAGAAGCAGAAAAATGCCGCCAAACAGGAACGAGAGCGGAAGCTGAACGCGGTGATCCGGCCCGACCAGCAGCCGTGAGGCGTGGGGCACGAGCAGGCCGATCCAGCCGATCAGACCGCTGATCGAGATGACGCTCGCCGTAATCAGCGAGGCGGCTACGATGATCGTTCCGCGGACGGCGGCGATGTTGATGCCGAGCGAACGGGCGTCGTCATCGCCGAACGAGAGAACGTTGAGCCGCCAGGTCAACAGGAGAAGAGGATGCGCACCGATAGCGAGAAACAGGAGGACGACGGGCAGATCGGCCATGCGAATATCGGCAAGGCTTCCCATGAGCCAGTAGGTGATGGTCGGCAACTTGCTTTCGGGATCGGCAACATACTTCATGAGCGAAATGAGGGCTGAAAACACCGCCGAAATCACGATGCCCGAAAGCACCAGCACCAGAATTCCTTCGTGCCGTTTCGATACCGCCCGGCTGACCGTGACCGCAAGCAGTACAGCGCCGAGTCCCCCGGTAAAGGCCGAGAACTGCACGAACAAGACCGGCAGCGACAGCAGGATGCCGAGCGCCGCCCCGAACCCCGCGCCGGCGCTCACGCCGAGAATATCCGGGCTGACCATCGGGTTGCGGAACATCCCCTGATAGGCCGCGCCGGCCATCGAAAGAGCGCCGCCGACCAGCACCGCTCCGAGAATGCGGGGCAGGCGAACAGCAAACAGGACGGTGGAAACAACAGGGTCGTCGCTCGATCCGTTCATGAGCGACGACAGCAGTGCCATGATGGAGACCGGATAACGCCCGATGGCAAGCGAAACGAGCACAAGAAGCAGGAGAACGACGACAGCCACCGAAAGCACAACAACACTTTTCATATCAACACTCAAACATCAGCATTCAACGGCAGACAAGGCTGTCAGATCGTCCTCCCCAAACCGTCCGGCGAAGGGCATGGCGAGGGTCTTTCCCGGCCTGTAGGTCTGGAAAGCAATGGTTCCGTTTAGTAACTCTCTCATGATCTCTATGTCGTCCCGCGTGTGTAGCCCCTCGACGATGGTGCTTCGGAAGCGGATATTCACGTCGGAACCGCGCAGGCGCAGCACCGATTCGCTGATGCGGGCGAGCAGCGTCGGGGAGCAGTCGATTCCGGCAAGCTCGCGGTAGCGGTCGGTCTGGAGGGGCGCCTTGATGTCCATGGCGACCTCATCGACCAGCCCCTCGCCAAGCAGCAATTCGAGCATCTCGGGGCGGCTGCCGTTGGTGTCGAGCTTGACCTTCAGCCCCAGCGCCCTGAGCACGCGCAGAGCATCGGGGAGCGAGGCGTGAATCGTCGGCTCGCCGCCCGTCACCACCACCCCGCCGAGCAGCTTCCGGTTACGGGCGATGCGATCGTACACCTCGTCGAAGGCGAGCAGGGGCGGCGCCCCGAACTGCTGCGGCAGAACCAGCTCGGGGTTGTGGCAGAAGGGGCAGCGGAAGTTGCAGCCGGAGGTGTAGATCACGGCTGCAACATGACCGGGATAATCGACAAGGCTCTGCGGAAGAAAGCCGCCGACCGGAAGCTGAATGCCCCCGCTCAACATGCTGCCTCGTCGCTCTCGGTCGGCACCGTCGCGAAGAGCTTGCGGTCGGCGTACTCGCTCTGCTTGCCGCCGTTCCACTGCTCCACCGGGCGCAGATAGCCCACGATGCGCGTATAAACGATGCAGCGCTGCTCGATTCCCTCGGCGGCGCACTCCGGGCAGAACTCGTGCTCGCCGAACCTGTAGCCGTGCGACGGGCAGATGCTGAAGGTGGGCGACAGGGTAATGTAGGGCAAGGTGAAGTTCGACGTCACCGTCCTGACAAGCTGCTTGACCGACTCGGACGGAATCGCCCGCTCGCCGACAAAGGCGTGAAACACCGTGCCGCCAGTGTAGCGCGACTGGAGGTCGTCCTGCAAACGTAGCGCCTCGAACAGGTCGTCGGTGTAGCCGACCGGCAACTGGGTCGAGTTGGTGTAGTACGGCTCCGCACCCGCCTGCACGGCCTGTTCGTTGGCCGTGATGATGTCGCCATACCGCTTCTTGTCGAGCTTGGCCAGGCGATACGCCGTGCTCTCGGCGGGCGTGGCTTCGAGGTTGTAGATGTGCCCCGTCTCCTCCTGAAACGCTTCGAGGCGCGAACGCATGAACTCCATCACCCGGAGCGCGAACTCCCGCCCCTCATCATCGGCAATGGTGCAGCCGATGAAGTTGAGGCAGCACTCGTTCATGCCGGTGATGCCGATGGTCGAGAAGTGGTTGTCCCAGTAGCTTCCGTTCCGCTCGAACAGGTAGCGCAGGTAGAAGCGCGAATAGGGGTACAGCCCCTCGCCGGTCAGCCGCTCGATCACCTTGCGCTTGATTTCGAGGCTGGTTTTGGCCAGCTCCATCACATGCTCCAGACGCTGGAAAAACTCCTCCTCGCTCCTCGCTTCGTAGCCGATTCTCGGCAGGTTCATCGTCACCACGCCGACCGAGCCGGTGAGCGGATTGGAGCCGAACAGCCCGCCCCCCTTTTTCTGAAGCTCCCGCTTGTCGAGCCTCAGGCGGCAGCACATGCTGCGCACATCATCCGGACTCATCGAGGAGTTGACGAAGTTGGAGAAGTAGGGAATGCCGTAGCGCGCCGCCATCTCCCAGATGCCGTCGTACACCGGATTATCCCAGTCGAAATCGGGGGTGATATTGTAGGTCGGAATCGGGAACGAAAAGACCGCGCCATTGGCGTCTCCGGCAATCATCACATCGGCGAAGACCCGGTTGAACAGGTCCATCTCCTCCTGGAACTCCCCGTAGGTCTCGCCCCTCAATTCACCGCCGATAATCACCGGACGATCGCGATGGGTCGAGGGCACGGTCAGGTCGAGAGTGACGTTGGTGAAGGGAGTCTGGAAGCCCACCCTGGTCGGCACGTTCATGTTGAAGAAAAACTCCTGAAGACACTGCCGCACCTCGTCGTAGCCGAGATTGTCGTAGCGGATGAAGGGAGCCAGCAGCGTGTCGAAACTTGAGAAGGCCTGCGCCCCGGCAGCTTCGCCCTGCATGGTGTAGAAGAAGTTGACGATCTGGCCCAGCGCCGTGCGGAGATGCCGCGCCGGTTTGCTCGCCGCATGACCCGTAACGCCCGTGAAGCCGCTGAGCAAAAGGTCTTCGAGGTCCCAGCCGACGCAATAGACGCTGAGGAATCCGAGGTCGTGGATGTGCATCATACCGGAGGTGTGCGCCTCGTTGATCTCCGGAGGATAGATGCGGTTCAGCCAGTACTGGGCGCTGACGATGGTCGAGATATGCTGGTTCAGCCCCTGCAGCGACCACGATGAATTGGCGCTCTCCTTGACCCGCCAGTCTTCGAGATTGAGGTACCGATCGACCAGATCGACATTGCCGAACATCTCCCTGGCGTCGCGAAGGTTGCGGTGCTGGTGGCGATAGATGATGTAGGCCTTGGCCGCATCGAACTCACCCGCCGAGAAGAGGGACTTTTCAACCAGATCCTGCACCCCCTCGACCGTCGGCGACTGGCCTCCGGAAAGCTCGTGCAGGCGCGAAAGCACATCGCCGGTCAGTTGCTTTGCCTTGGCGCGGTCAGGCCGGCCCACCGCCCGGAGCGCCCTGAAGATAGCGTAGGTGATCTTTTCAGCGTCGAAGGGTGCGCGGCATCCGTCACGCTTGACAATTTCATGAAAAACAACGTCGATCTGTTCCATAGTGTCCCGATGGTTGAAGTGAGCGATACCAGGGGCACGGATGGATGAGTGGCAGGAACTTTTCAGGATGAAACCGGTCGGTAGCAACGACCACGGAAGCGCTCTCCGCGTAAGCGAAAAGCACGGTCAAAGGAGAAAAGCCGCGCCGAACCATACTCCGTGGCCCGATGAATTGAGCGAAGCATATCGGCAGGTCTCCTGACTTTGGCGCTCCTCTTCAGCCGCAGCCTTCCCGTGCGTTTCCGGGAGGAAACAGCACAGTGACCACGGAAAGGGGGCATGGTGGAACCACCACGACCCTACGCGCCTTACAGTTGCGGGTACAGTGTACGAATTTCACGCACTTCCCTATTCTCCGGCCTCGTGGCCGGCACCGTATGCAATGAAAGAACTTTCTTGCCGCTTAAGTTACGTTTTTCCAGCCATGCCCCAAGCCATTTCCCGGATTATTTACCGGTAATGTTTTAGGGACCTCCCCTCACCCCGCGGCCAGCGTGCGTTTCCCCAGGTGACGCCTTGTCATAATCGTGGCGGTCACCATGTTTTCGATCGCCGGAATGACCTCGTCCCAGCTCCGGGTCTTGAGGCCGCAGTCGGGGTTGACCCATAGCTGCTCCGGCCTGAAGTGCCTGAGCACCTTTTTCAACTGCGCCTCCAGCTCTCGCTCAGACGGAATGCGGGGCGAGTGGATGTCGTAAATACCGGGGCCGAGCTGGTTCATGTAGTCGCCCTCCGCGAAGTCGGCAAGCACCTCCATGTCGGAGCGCGCCGTCTCGATGGTCAGCACGTCGGCATCCATCATCTTGAGCGCTTCGAGGATGTCGGCGTAGTCGGCATAGCACATGTGCGTGTGAATCTGGGTGGCAGGGCCGACCCCTCCCGAACAGAGCAGAAATGCCCTGACCGACCACTCCAGATAGCGCTCGCGATCCGCCCGCTTCAGCGGCAGCCCTTCGCGGATGCCCGGCTCGTCGATCTGGATGATTCCGATACCGGCAAGCTCCAGGTCGATCACCTCGTCGCGTAGCGCCAGGGCGACCTGCATGGCCGTTTCGCTGAGCGGCTGATCATCCCTGACGAACGACCATTTCAGAATGGTGCCCGGCCCGGTCAGCATCCCCTTGACCGGCTTGTCGGTCAGGCTCTGGGCGTACATCGCCAGATCGACCGTCATCGGCTGCATCCGGCTCACGTCACCGTAGATCACCGGCGGCTTCACGGCTCGCGCGCCGTAACTCTGCACCCAGCCGTTGCCGGTGAAGGCCACGCCGTCGAGATGCTCGCCGAAAAACTCCACCATATCGGTGCGCTCGAACTCGCCGTGAACCAGCACATCCAGATCGACCGACTCCTGCCAGCGAATCGCCTGCTCGATCATCAACCTGATCGCCGCTTGATACTCCTCCGGCGAGAGGCTTCCGTTCCGGTACCGCTTGCGAAGCGAACGCAGCTCCGGGGTCTGCGGCAGGGAGCCGATCATGGTAGTCGGCAAAACCGGCAACTGCAACCACTCCTGTTGCAGCATGTTCCTGTCCGCGAAGGACTCCGGGCGGGCGACCGGCTGGTTGGCGAAACAGTCGCACCTGGCGCGAACCTCCTCATTGCAGAGCTCTTCCGAGTGCTTGCGCGCCTCCACGATTTTCAGATGTTCGGCAAGCCCGCTGAAGGCCTCGGGCGAAACCTCGTCCTGCATCAGGTCGGCAAGCAGGCGGATTTCATCCAGCTTCTGCCGGGCAAAGGCCAGCCACGGTTTCAGAAAATCGGGCAGCGGTCCATCCTCCGGCTCGTTGTCGCGGTCGTAGGGCACATGCAGGAGCGAGCAGGAGGACGACACCATCACCCGGTCGCGGCCAAACGACTGCACCGCAAGGCCGAGCAGCCCCAGCGACTCTTCAAGATTGTTGATCCAGATGTTCCTGCCGTCAATCAGTCCGAGCGAGATGTTCATGTCGGGAGGAAGCTGCTCGAACAGAGCTGGCAGATCAGCGAAGCCCCTGACCGCATCCACATGCAGCGTATCGACCGGCAACGACAGCGCGGTCGCGAGATTGTCGCCGAGGCCGTCGAAGTAGGTGGCCAGAATGAGGTGCATATCGGGAAAACGCTGCCGCAGCACCGCGTACACTTCGCCGAAGAGTTGGCGGGTTCGATCATCGAGATCGGTCACGAGGAACGGCTCGTCGAGCTGCACCCAGCGGCAGCCGTTGTAGTGCAAGTCTTCAAGCACGGCGAGGTACACCGGCAGGAGCGACTCGATGAGATCGAGGCGGTGGAACCCCTCCGACTTTTCGCGTCCGAGCAGCAGATAGCTGATCGGGCCGATCAGCACCGGCTTGGGTTCGGCAACACCGAAAGCCTTCGCTTCGAGAAACTCCTCGACGCACTTGCGTGAAAAGTAGTGGAAGTCCTGATCGCGGGTGAACTCCGGCACGAGGTAGTGATAGTTGGTATCGAACCACTTGGTCATCTCCATCGCGGTCACATCGAAACCCGCCTTTTGATACCCCCTGCACATGGCGAAGTAGAGGTCGAGGTCGGAGAGGTGGCGGCTCAGCGCGTCATACCGCTCTGGAATGGCTCCGAGCGTGAAGCTCATGTCCTGCACATGATCGTAGAGGGAGAAGTCATTGCAGGCGATCAAATCGATGCCCGCCTCCTGCTGAACGCGCCAGCGCTGCTGCTTTTCGGCAAGAGCCGCAGCCTTGAGCGCCGATTGATCGAGTATGCCCTTCCAGTAGCCTTCGCAGGCTTTTTTCATCTCTCTGAAAGCGCCGATCCGGGGATAACCGGGAGTGTGAGTCAGCATACGTATTCCGGATTGGTTTCCGGCCAGTCTGTATGCTTACGTGGGAAAAGACAAGAGAAGGCACCGCGCCTGCGGGAACAGCGTCCGTGCAGCCGGGCTCATCATCAATGCTTTTATCCGCGAAAGCATGGTGTTTGAAGAAAAAAGAAACCGGACAGGTCTCCTGGCTTGCCGGTTCTGCAGCACCTTCCCGTCCCGCCGAGGCGGAACAGTGGCATAACGCTGCACAACATGCTTTCGGCTTTACAGTTGCGCGTCAGCTCACGATTTGCACGTGATTCCCTATTAAACCCCTGTTACAGGGTATCCAGTCTCCACAGTAAAAAAAGAACACGTTGAGATAATGTACGATTCTCGAGGAAAAAATTGCAAGAGGAAGTCAGGTTTGGAGCACGGGATTGGAGGCATGGGGATGGACGCAGAGGAGAAGATTGAAGACTTGTGGTTTATTGCAATGAAAATGGACAGCTCAAGTCGGATGCCGTTACACTGCTCGGGATAAAAGGATAATCGAGAAGCTTCGACTTGATGATTTTTCAGCTTAGCGGTTTGCATTAGTTACTTACGGGCGGGAGGGTGGGGATAAAACTTCGAAAGCAGGAGTCTATTCGGGTGTAGAAAAAACCTCCCAACTCTCTTTACTCCCCATAATTCCTAATCAACCGCAGTCCAACCGTAAGGAAAACAAGTGTGTAGGTGATCATTGGCAGCAGGGAAATGAATGCTTCCGTGGACAAATTTCATAATTCATAATTCTTCCATTATCCTCCCCATCTCACTCCAGCCTCCTGACCGGTAACCCTCTGCGCCTTGCCGGACGGCTCCCGGCTATACAACCCGCCAGAAGCAGAACGGGCAGCACCGTTACCAGTACTGCCTGTTTGATGCGATTGACAACGAATCTCATCTGCTGCTCTCCGCTCAGAACGTTACAGTGTATTTCATGCCGTAAGAGCGACCGGGCATGTTGTAGCCATCCTTCTCGGTGTAGTTTTCATCGAGAATGTTTTTCACCGTCAGGGCGACGCTGTTCTGATCGTTGATCTTTACGCCGACAGTTGCATCGAACACCAGCGAAGGCTCATGCTCAAGCACGGCATCCGTGAGCGTCCGGCCGTAATAGGCGAACCAGTTATCCTCATACCTTGAGCCAAGATAACGGGCGCTGAGCCGGGCGCTGAGGAGTCTGAAATCGTCATACTCGATACCAAACGAACCGAGCCCGCTGCGAACGTACTTCATTGGACTCTCTGCACCGTCCTGGGTCACCTCGGCTTCAAGCTGATGGGTGTAGTTGCAGAAAGCGCGCAGTGAATAACGGTAATTGGCCAAAGCTCCGAAGTCGTAGGAAAGCTCGAACTCGAGTCCCCTGAGCTTTGCGCTTGCCGCATTGACGTAGGTCTGGTAGGTCAGAGTTCCATCGGTTCTGGTCTCCTGCGTGATGAAGTCTTCCCATTTCGTATTGAAATAGGTCACATCGGCCCGCAACCCGTTCTTTTCGTCGCTCCAGGTCAGACCGGCATCCCAGGTTCGACTGGTTTCCGGATCCAGATCCGGATTTCCTCTGACTATCTGCCCAGATGAGTTTTCATATTCTCCCGCCTTCTGCACAGCTGTCGGTGACACAAAAGCCCGCCCGATGCTTGCGTGGAACTTGAATTCGGGAATGAAAGAGTACTGGAACGCCAGCGAAGGGCTGAAAAAGCTGTCGTCCTCTTTGCCTGCGTCCACGCTATCGAGCAGGGCCGTTTCAAGCATCTCGAAGGTGGTCATATCGTACCGAACGCCAGGGGTTACGACCAGGCGTTCGTCAAGCAGGAAGAGCGATGCTTCCGCAAACAGACCGAGATTGCTGAGTCGGCCTTCAGGCCCGTAAGGAGCGATTTCAACATCCGGAGCACTCCGGCGTCTGGTCTTGTAGGTCGAGTTGTTGTAGTCAACCCCGACCGTCAGACGATGGTCGCCGAGCTTGACCGCATCCTGCAACTGAAAGCCGTACTCCACGTTGCGCCCTTCGTAACTGGCATAGAGATCACTCGAATCGTAATCGAGGCTCTTGCTTTCATCTTCAGACCAGTAGGGCATGAATTTGATGCTGTGAGAACCGACCGTTCCGGACAGAGTCAAATCGCCGGTCGCGCGGTTCACATCCTTCAGGCTATCGTCGTAGTAGCCCCAGATGCTGCCACCCGAGCGAACGCCCGGAGCATTGAAGAACGCACCGCGCAAGTCGAGCCGAAAGTTGTCATTCAACTGATAGCCAAGGCGCATCATCCCCGAATTGGTCGAGTAGGTGGAGTTCCGCATGGTATCGATATCATCTTCGACAAGTTCCGGAGAGGGGTTCGAGATGAGCGTGTTGTTGCCAACCTTGTAGTCTTCGCCCTGGTTGAAGTAGCGAAAGCCGAGATCGAAATCAAACCGCTCACTGATCGAACCACCAACGGAGGCGCTCCCCTCGAAGGTTTCGAAGCTGCCGTAACCAAGCGACGCCTTGCCCTTGATCGGGCCACGGGACTTCTTGGTGATGAAGTTAATCGTACCGCCCATACCCTGCGATCCGTAAAGCGCCGACGAAGGGCCTTTGATCACTTCGACCCGCTCAATCAAGTTCATGTCAACTGTCGAGAGGTTATTGGTGCCAAGCGGACGACCATCGAGCAGATAGGTGACGTACTGAAGACTGGAATACGATCCGTAATTGGGCCGAAAACCCCTGATCGATACGCCAGAAAGCATTCCGGGATACTCGATCACATCGACCCCAGCCGTCTTTTTCAACAGATCGGTAGCATCAGTCGGAGCGAGCGCTTCGATATCCTTGCTCGTAATGATCTCGACCTTGCGCGGGATGTTTTTGAGTTTTTCGTCTGTTCTGGTTGAAGAAACGACGATTTCACCGGCCACGAACTCAGCCGCATCGTTTTTTTCGGTTTGTTCTGCGACAGCGTCTGGTCGACACACTGTCGAAAGCACGGCAAGAAGTCCGGCCATGCGGATGAATGATTTCGAGGGCCTTACAAAATTGCTTTTCATGATTAAACGGATTGTTGTTGTGATGTTCCTTTGTGTGTTGTGCAAGTCATCCACACAGATGGCCCATCACGGCTGTTGCAACCCGCTGATCGTTTTCGGCATCTCCTGACGATCCTCCTCCGTCCGGAAAAGGGTACGTTCGCCTCTGCCAGGCGAAAGCAAAAAGCCTCCGCCCGACCGCACGCGGCAATCGCGCTGTTTGTTGTCATGTTCGTGTTCGCTCTCTTCCCGGAGCATTTGCTGCATTACGGCAGGTCTTCTGACTCTCCCCTCGCTTCCGGCCTTCCCGGTTCGCGGGCGCGAACCAGTGGCGTCATCGGAAGCGATCGTCCGCCGGCCCGATTGTGGCCGACGGGGGGATCACAGCAGCGGGTACTGTCCCGGATTTTCACCGGGTTCCCTTTTCATTCCTGTACCTTGCCAGGCATAGGAAACCGTAACTGAATGATTAAGCGTTAGTTACTACTTGTTCTCAACTCTTTTCTCCCGAGGACTCAACGCCGATTCGCCACTCACGTTTCCAGCGTTCTACGTCGTCGCCGGTGAAGACGTCGATGCTTCCGCCCTGGAACGACTCTTCGACGTCACCGATGCTCTCTTCGAGGTCGCCTTCGATGGAGAGGGCGGCCTGCTTTACTGCGTCGAGCAGCTCCGGTTTGGCGTCCCAGAGGCCGCGCGCTTCGGCTTCGAGCAGGCGGCGGGTGATTTCTTCGAGCGCCCAGGGATTCTGCTTGCGGATCCATTCGCGGTTCTCGTCGTTCTGCACGAAGGTCTCGACGACGCGCTCGAAGACCCAGGTCTCCACCTCGCCGGTGGTGGCGCTCCATTTGAAGAGGTTGTTGATGCGCGAGGCAAACCCCTGCGCGCCCTGGAAGCCGTGCTCCTTCATCGAAGCGATCCACGACTCGTTGCAGAGTTTGGCGCGGACGGCGCGTTCGGCCTCTTCGCGGAAGTCGCGGATGTCGGGATTGCCGGGGCGGGTGGCGTCGGCCCACCAGGTTTTGGCGGGCTTGCCGGAGAGCGCCTGCGCGGCGGCGGCCATGCCTCCGGCGCTGGAGGCGTAGCAGCCGCAGTCGAGCGCGTCGTACTCCTCGGAGGTCTGCTTGATGTACGACACCTCGATGTTGGCCAACTGCCGGCTGAACACCTCGTACGCCTTGACGCCCTGGTCGAGCTGCTCGCCGCCGTAGGCGTACCCCGAATGGTTGATGTAGGTCTCGGCCAGGTCGCGCCGGTCGTTCCAGGCCGAGGCGTCGAGCGCGAGCGCCACGCCGTTGGCATAGGTGCCAGGAGGAGCCGAAAAGACGCGGTAGAGCGACAGGCGCTGCATCAGGGACTCCTCCATCGTTCCGGCATGGGACTCCCGCAGCGCGTCGAGCTGCTCCAGCGTGTGCTTGCGCACGAAGTTGGACTCCGGCGACTCGTCGAGCGCGCTGACGGCGGCGACCGCCTTGTCGATCAGCGCGAGGAAGTGCGGCACCATGTCACGAACGATGCTGCTGGTTTCAATGGTGACGTCAATGCGGGGCCGCAGCATCGTGACGCCGTCGATGGTCACCTTCAGCTCGTCGAGCGCCATCACCTCGATGCCGCCGACCCTGCCGGTGGATTGACGAACCGGCCTGACGCCGATGAGCGCGAAGATCTGCGAGAGCTGCTCGCCATCCGATTTGAAGGCGTCCGAACTCCACAAGCTCATGCCGATGCTTTCGGGAAAGCGCCCCTCCTCGCGCCAGAACTTCTCGAGCAGCATGTCGGCCATGCCACAGCCGATCGTCCAGGCGGCTTCGGTCGGCATGGTCTTGATGTCGGCGGCGTAGAAGTTGCGGCCCGAAGGCAGCACATCGGGCTTGGCCGACGACGGCGCGTCTGCGAGACCGGCGTCGATGTAGCGCCCGTCGAGCGCACGGATGACGTTGGTCAGCTCGTCACCCGCCCTGCCGATCCCCTCGGCAGTCTTCAGGCTCCACGTTTTGAGCGATTCGGGCAGTGCCCCGGCAGCTTCGCGGATCGGCTCTTCGGCCTCGTCGGGATCGATCAGCGCCGCGAGCAGCTCGGCGGCTTTCTTGAAGTCGTCACCGCCGAGTCCGGGGTGCAGCCGAGCGACCTCTTCGACGGATGGAAACTCCTCCCCAAGCCGCGGCAGGGCGGCCACCTGCATGGAGGCAACGCCCTCGACCGGCGGAGGTTCGCCAAACAGGTGCATCCCGTCAGGCACCATCGACTGCTTCACCAGGCCCATCCGGCGCGACAGACGCTCGGCCTCCTCCAGCAGAAGCGAAGTCGTGGCCTCTTCGGGCAAAAAGCGCAGACTGACGGCCAGTTCGAGCAGGTCGTCCTGCAGGGCCGCGATGCGCGCCTTCTCATTGCCATCGACGGCGCGGCGGTACTCGTTGAGCAGCTCGTCGAAACGCTGCAACTCCGGTGTCAGGGCGGCGGGGCGATAGACCGGCGTCAGGTGGTCGATGATGACCGCGCGGCCCCGGCGCTTGGCGGTCATCCCCTCGCCGGGCACATCCATGATGTAGGGATAGATGTTCGGCAGGTCGCCAAGCGAGATGTCGCTGAAGCAGTTGCCGGAGAGCACGGCCCGCTTGCCGGGCAGATACTCCAGCGCTCCGCTCGTACCGAAATGAATGACCGCGTCGATCTGTTGCTGAATCCAGAAATAGGTGGCCAGCCAGTGGTGCGGTGGCGTGATGTTGGGGTCGTGCAAAATGCGGCACACCTCGCCGTCGCAGCGCGCGCCGTAGCAGCCGCGCTTCGGCTGCGGCATCACGAGCACCTTACCGAAACGCAGGCCAGTGATGAGCAGCGCTGGTTTTCCTTCGACTTCGAGCGCCATCCCCTCGCCCGGAAACGCCCCCCAGTCGCCATCCACCCGCTCGCGCACACCGGCATCGAGCCGGTCGAACCACGTCCGGTACTCCTCCTCGTGCATCGCGTGCAGTACGCCGCCCTTGCGCATGATTTCGTCGGCGGTGGTCCAGCGGAACTCAAGCAGAGCCTTTCGTTCCTGAATCAGGTCGAGCAGCGCCTTGCCCGACTCCGGCAGCTCGCCCGTGTCGTACCCCTCCGACTGCATCCGCCGGAGCAGCCTGAGCAGGCTCTCGAAGGTATCGAGTCCGGCGGCCATGCCGATGGTGCTCTCGACCCCCTTGCAGGGGTTGTTGTGCAGCATGATGGCCACCCGCTTCTCGCCGTTGGGCGTGTGGCGAAGCGCTGCATAGCGCTTCACGCGCCGCACCAGCATCGCGATGCGCTCGTCGATCGGCACGGTGGTGCGCACCGTCAGCGGATCGCCCGGATTGCGGTGCGTTCCGGCCACCATGACCGGGTCGATCGCGCCGAACATCTCCGGCTGCACCAGCGAGTGGGTCAGGGTCATGGCGCTGATGCCGACCGGATCGTCGATCCACTCTTCAGGCGAGAGCATGAAGTTGCGGATAAGCTGGATGACCGGAACGTCAAGCTCCTGCAACACGTGCCGCTCGCCGGTCGAAGCGATCAGCCGACCGAGCAGGAAGTTCAGCACGATGTCGGGAAGCAGCTCGCCGGAAGTGAACAGCTCGAACCACGGATAGCGCTCCTCGCCGCGCATCGCGGCGGCCTCGCTGTCGCAGAAGACGCAGAAGGGGATCACCCCCGCCTCGTCGAGCGCACAGATCAGCGCATCGACCTCGGCATGGTTGGCCTCGGCAAGCAAACTGTAGTGCATGATGATGCCCGCCACCGCTGCGCCTTCGGAGTAGCGGTTCGTCTGCTTCAGCCACGCCACGTACCCGCCCGCCGATTCGAACGGTTCATCGCTAGCGGGGTGATAGATACCGTTGGTGCTGACCGCGCGGCAAGGCTCGTGTTCGAGACCGGCCAGGCGGCGCAGGCCGTTCAGGAAGTTCACCCTCGACAGAACGGCGAAATAGCTCCTGATCTCGTGCAGATCGTTTTCGGAAAGTGTCGAGAACTCCTCCGGCAAGCCGGGATGCAGCGAAACCCTTGCTGGAACTTGCATCATCTTCAGAAGCAGCCCCTGCAAGCCAGGCGCTTCCGGCGGCACGTTGGCAATCAAGAGATCGATCGAGCCGTTTTCGAGATGCTCCACAAAGCTCTGTTCACCGCCGTATCCGAACGAGAGCAACTCAATGCCCTCATCCCGCACCACACTCGCCAACTGGTGCCAGATGGCCGAACTGTGGATATTGTTGTAGTAGGCTATGGTAATCACGGTCAGACAAATTTTTGATTAGAAATCAGAATCAGTTCGTGCACTTCGCTCCGAGCATCGACCCCACATCCGTCACCATGTCCTGCAGCGGCTGGCGGCGGATGCGGTGCGGGAGGGCGAGGGCGACGGCGCGGTCAACATCGTCGCTGCCGACGCTCTGGCGGCCCTCCCAGGCGGCGATGGTTTTGGCGGTCTTCATGATGATGATGTCGCCGCGGTGCCCATCAACCCCCACCTCCAGGCAACTTTTGGCGATGCCGAGCAGAATGTCACGGCTGACCGTCACCGAGCCGTAGCGTTCGCGCGCCTGAACGATGCGTTCGGCAAGCTTCCGGGACTCTTCGGCCCACGACGTACAGAAGCGCTCCGGCTCCTCCTCGAAGGCGAAGCGCCGCTCCATGACCGTCACCCGCTCCTGCGGATCGGTGATGCCGCCGACGTGCACGCAGAGGCCGAAGCGGTCGAGCAACTGCGGACGCAGCTCACCCTCCTCCGGGTTCATGGTCCCGACCAGCGTGAAGCGGGCCGGGTGGGAGAACGAGACCCCTTCGCGCTCGATGGTGTTGACCCCCATCGCCGCCGAGTCGAGCAGCACATCGACCACGTGGTCGTCGAGCAAGTTCACCTCATCGACATACAGAATTCCGCGATGCGCGGCGGCAAGCAGCCCCGGCTCGATGCGCTTTTCGCCCGCCTTGAGCGCATGTTCGAGATCGAGCGTGCCAACCACGCGATCCTCGGTCGCGCCCACCGGCAGCTCGACCACCTGCACCTTGTGCCGGGAGACGGGCAACGCCTCCGGAGCGGGCATTTCGTGGCCCGACACCGTGAAGCACTCGCGAATCGTGTCGGGCTCTTCGTCAGGCGAAAGGTTGAACGGAATGCCAGAGATCACCTCGATTTCGGGCAGAATATCGGCCAGCGCCCGGACGGCAGTCGATTTGGCCGTCCCCTTTTCGCCACGAATGAGCACGCCGGAGATAGCCGGGTTGATGATGTTGAGAATCAGCGCGAGCTTCATCTGCTCCTGACCGACAATGGCCGTAAAGGGGTAGGTAAACTGTTTGTTCATGGCGTCATGGTTTTTACAATGGAAACAAGAGTATCGGCCTTGAGGTCATCGATGCGGTAGTACCACGCATCGAGCAGGCCGGCAATTTTTTTGGCGAGGCCGAAATTGACCAGTCCCGGCTCTTCGGTATCGACCACAAGAAAGCGGATGCGCTCCTCGTCCGCCACCTTTTGGGCAAGGCGGAACGCCTCGTCGAGCGGTTTCTCATCGCCGATCGCGCGGTTCGCCTTGCCGTCGGTCACGAGGATGATAACCGGGCGGCCCTGCGGCTCCTTGCGCAGGTAGGTCGCTGCGATCTCGTACCCCTTGACCAGACCGGCGGAGAAGGGCGTCCGTCCTCCGACCGGCATCTCTTCGAGCAGGTTGGCCGCGAGTTCGACCGAGGAGGTGACCGGCAGGTTGACCACCGCCCCGTCGCGCCGGAACGAGACCAGCGCCAGTTTGTCGCGCTTCTGGTAGGCGTCGAGCAACAGCGACATCACCGCCCCCTTCGAGGCGGCCATCCGGCCCCGCGCGCCCATCGAGCCGCTCGCATCGACCACGAAAATGAGCAGGTTGCCAAGACGCTTCTCCCTGATCTTTTCACGGATGTCCTCGTCCTGCAACACCACCGCCATGCCGTTGGGGTTCTCGCGATGGCGCTGGAAAGGCGCGGCGGCCCGGAGCGTGGCGTCGAGCGCGATGTCGTTGCTGCCGCGCGGCATGGTGCTCTTGGTGTAGCGCCCCTGCTTCTGCGAAACGCGCGACCGCGACCGCTTGCCCGACCCTCGCCGCATCTTGCGGTCTTTCGGGGTGACGATGCTGCGCACCCGGAACGACTGGCCGATGCTGAACACCTCGTCCTTTCCCGGCTCTTCGGGCTGTCCGGAAGGCTCTTCCGGCTCCGGAGTCTCCGGTGGCTGCTGCTCGTCACCGGAGCTGTCGTCGTCGCGCCCTTCGTCGCCCTGTTCAGGCTCGCGCGCCTCTTCGGACCTCTGCTGCTCCTCCTGCTGCTGCTCATCCTCGCCCTGATTCCGCTCCTCCGGTTCTTGCGGCTCTTGCTCTCGCTCTTCGGGCTGCGGCTGCTGCTCCTCCGGCGGCACCGGATCGCGGCGGCGGTGAACCAGAGCCAGCGGCGCGACCTCGGTGATGTCTTCAACCGACACTTCGCGCGCTCCCCGCAGGGCGGCGTTGGCGCGCGCCGCCTGCTCGATCACCAGATCGGCCCGGTGCCCGGCCACGTTGCTGGTGTGGCACAGTTCGGAAATGAAGCCGCGCAGGTGGGTTGGCATTCTGACCGACGCCAACAGCGTTTTGGCCGATGCAATCGATTCGCCGATCCGCCGTTCATCCCGGCCATACTCCTCGGAAAACGATTCCGGAGCGGCGTCGAACGACTCCCGGCGAAGCATCAGCTCCACCCGTCCTTCCGGCTCCTGTTCGCCATGCACCTCCACGCAGAGGCCGAACCGGTCGAGCAACTGCGGACGAAGCTCCCCCTCCTCTGGATTCATCGTACCGGCAAGCACGAACAGCGACGGGTGAGCGAGGGTGATGCCTTCACGCTCCACGCGGTTGCGCCCCGATGAAGCTGCATCGAGCACGATATCGACCAGGTGGTCGTCGAGCAGGTTCACCTCATCGACGTAGAGAATCCCCTCGTGCGCCTTTTTCAGAAGGCCCGGCTGGAACACCCGGCGGCCCTCTTTCATGGTCTCCTGGAAATCGATGCCCCCGGCCACCATCTCTTCGGTGGCGTTGAGCGGCAGGGTCACGACCACCTCGCCGTTGCCGCCATTACCGTTCCACGCACCAGAGAGCAGTGCGCCGAGCGCCCGGACGGCGGTCGATTTGGCCGTGCCCTTTTCGCCGCGCACCAGCACGCCGCCGATGCGGGGGTTGACCGCATTGAGCAGCAGCGCTTTTTTGAGCTGCTCCTGGCCCACAATGGCCGAAAACGGATAATATTTTCTCTTCATGAGTCTGTTCAGAAACTGTAGTTCATGCCGATCTCCCACTCGCGCGGCGGAGCGTCGTAGCCATCGACGTAGAGATACTCCCTGTCGAGCAGGTTCTCGACATCGAGATAGAGTTGCGCCGTGCCTGTCCGGTAATCGAGGCGCAGATTCACCAGCGCGTAGCCCGGAAGGGTCTCAACGTTGTCGGTGCGGGCATAGACCTGGCCGGTGTATTTGATATCGCCACGAATCAAAAGACGCCTGAGCGGCTTGAGCACCACTTCGCCCGACAGGGTATGGAACGGCTTGGCAGGCAACCACAAACCGGTCTGTTCGTCGCGGGCGTGCATATAGAGGTACGAGGGGGTCAGTTCGATCCACTCCGCGGGTTTCCAGGTGAGCGAACTCTCAAGGCCCTGATAGGTCACCTCACCGAAGTTCTCGTACCGCCCGGTGTTGTCGGCGGCGCGGACATAGGTGATGCGGTCGGTAATGTCGCGGTGAAACAGCGAAAGCTCGCAGTTCAGCTCCTCGGACGGCGTGAACAAGACGGCGAGACCCGTCTTCAGAACCCGCTCCATCCGGAGATCGGGGTTGGAGCGGGTCATCGAGGTTTCGTTGTAGCGCTGCCGGAAGGTGGGCAGGTTACTGCTGCTGCCCGCGCTCACTTCGACTTTCCAGGGTTTACGACTCCAGGTGACACCGAGCTCGGGGTTCACGGTATTGCTGAAGGTGGAGTAGAGATTGCCCCGGATGCCAACCACCGCCGACCACGGGCCGTCGGACTGGGCGAACCGCTTCGAGAGCGACAGCCAGCTCCGCTCCTCGTCCTGCTCGTCGAACGCCGTCCCGCGCGCCTGCCGCCACTCAAATCCGGTACCGGCTTCGAGCTCTCCGGCAAACGGCAGCGACACCTTCCCCTTTACGCTCTGGCCTGCTACCAGCACCCGGAGTTCTGAAAAAAAGTTGCGGTCGGAGTCGCTGTTACGGGTAGTAGTTTCCCGGTACCAGCTCCGGCTCTTCAGGCCGTTGAATTTGGCTCCGAACAGCAGCGAGGAGTCCTCGTAGTTCTTGCGGGAGTTGGGCGTCCGGGTTTCGGGATAACCCCGCAGCCCCTTCTTTTGCTTGCTGTAATCGCCGGAGAGGAACAGCTCGGTGCCGGAATCGCCCTTGAAGTCGAGCCGCAATCCAGCGCGGCGCTCCTTGCGGTCATCGTTAACCGTGAAGCCGTCGTAGTCTCTCGCTCCGGCGCTCAGGGTCGCGGAGAATCGGTCGATGCCGCCCTGCAGGGTAACCTCACCGTTCTGTTCTCCGTGATTGCCGGCATGAATGCCGACCGTGCCGCCGAACCGGGATGACTGCCGGGTGGTGATGTCGATCACGCCGCCCTCGGTGTTGTCACCGAACGCCACGCCGCCACGCCCCTTGTGCACCACGATCTTCTCGATCCGCTCGATGGGAATCATCGACCACTTCACGGCTCCGGAGTGAGAGGTCGGATCGTTGATGGAGCGGCCGTCCACCAGCACCTGCACCTGATAGGAACCCCTGATGGAAATCGATGTTTCACCGGCTTTGACGCCGGGAATGCGATTGAGCAGTTCGGGTGTATCTGAAGCCTGCATCGATGCTATGTCGGCCTGGCCGATAACCACAGTCTCATCGCCACGCCCGGATGCACACACCACATCCGAAGGGGCAACCGACATGAGCATCGCTGTCATGATGCAGGTAAAGACTCTTGCATTCAGAAGGGCTTTAGCCCTTTGGACATTTATATCTCTTACATTCATGTTGCCCCGGCTTTCAATCCGGGGAGAGTTCAGCACACCCCTCAACTTTTCAGCAACTCTCTTCACTCGTTGATCTCCTCCAGTTCACCCTCGGTTTCGAGATACTCCTCCTGAAGCTGCTGCTTCATCTCGTCCGAGGCGTTCCACATGCCGCGGATGATCGCTTCGAGCAGTTTGTCGAGGATGTTCTGGCGGGCGTAGGGATTGACCTCCTGCATCCACTGTTTCATCTCCTCGTCCAGCACATACTTGCCCGCAACGCGCTCGTACATCCAGTCTTCGACCACCTCGGCGGTTGCATCCCAGCCGAGAATGACATCCATCATCTTGGAGATGTCACCCGCCCCCTTGTAGCCATGGCGTTTCAGCCCGTCGAGCCATTTCGGATTGAGCAGACGCGATCGGAAGATGTGCTTTGCCTCCTCGAAGGTGGTGCGCACCTGGGCGCGGGAGGGATCTGAGCTGTCGCCCACGTAGGCTTCGGGCAGCGCGCCCCGCTGACTCCTGGCCGCTGTGATGAGGCCGCCGTAGTAGTTGTAGTAATCGGTGCAGGAGAACATGTCGTACTCGCGCGTGTCCTCGTTCTTGACCGTGGCGTCCATGCGGGAGAGGACCCGCTTGAAGGTGTCGGGCTTCTGCTTGCCGTACGATCCCCGCCCGTAGGCGTGGGAGGAGTAGCGGATGTAGTTGGCTGCCAGATCGTCCTGGGTTTTCCAGTTTTTCGATTCGATCAGCTCCTCGACGCCCGCGCCGTAGGTGCCGGGAGGGCAGCCGAAGACGCGGAACGAAGCTTCGCGCAGCGCCTCCCGGTCGTTCATACCCTGCTTCCGGTACTCCTCGACATCGGCAAGCACGTTGCGTCGGAGCAGGTTGCTTTCCGGCGGCTCGTCGAGCGCGGCGACCATCCTGACGGCGTCGTCGATGCGATCGACCAGCAGCGGAAAGGCGTCGCGGAAAAAGCCGGAGATGCGGGGCATCACATCGAGCCTCGGCCTTCCCAGCTCGTTCAGGGGGATGATCTCCACCCCGCTCACATAGCCGCTCCCCGGCTTCCAGACCGGCCTGACCCCCATGAGGTAGAAGATTTCGGCCAGATCGTCGCCACCGGAACGCATGGTCGCGCCGCCGAACAGGATGATGCCGATGCTGCGGGGGTACTCCCCCTTCTCTTCGAGGTAGCGCTCGACAAGGGCGTCGCCAAGGCTGCACCCGACCTTCCAGGCCGCCTTGGTGGGAATGCGCTGGGGGTCGATGGTGAAGTAGTTCCTGCCCGTCGGCAGGATGTCGGCCTGCCCCCTGGTGGGCGCTCCCGACGGGCCGGGTTCGACAAAGCGTCCGGAAAAACCCTTCAGGGAGGAGTCGATCTCGTCGGTCACCTTCAGAAGGCGGGGTAACAGATCGGCGCAGATGTAGCTCAATCCATCCATGACCGCCCTGGTCGCAAGCGCGGGCATCTCCGAGCGCACCGCTTCCGGGGCATCTTCGCCATAGCCTTTCGACGCAAGGAGCTTCACCATCGCGAGCGCATGCTTGTGCGCCTCGCCGATCAGCGTGCCACCGGTCTTGCCGTCGGAGCCGAACACCGGAGAGCCTTTGCGGGCCAGCAGCTCGTCGTAGTCGAAGCCCATCGCCTTGATAATCGACTCGCGCAGCGACGGCACGCCCCCCTGCTCCAGCCGCGTGAGCTGAACCAGCAGCTCGACCAGCCGGTCGCCATCGGGCGCGACGCCCATCGTGTGCAGGCCGTCGGCGATCATGGTATCGGCAATCTCGTCGAGCGCGGAGTGCAGCACTTCGAGGAACTTCTCGAAATCGGCAAACGCTTCCTCGCGGTTGTAGCCGGTATCCTTGTCGAGATCGGCCTTCAGCACCGCCTCCCAGATCATGGGACGAAGCACGTCGAGCTTGCCTGGATCGCTGTTGCGCGCCTCGGCGTAGTTCCGGAGATGGTTGTCGAGATCGGCCATCTCCTCGTACAGGTCGGCGTTGGTGAAGACCGGCGTCATGTGGTCGATGATGCAGCAGTTCGACCGCCGCTTGGCCTGTGTCCCCTCGCTCGGGTTGTTGATGATGTAGGGGTAGATGTTCGGCAAATCCATGATCGCCAGATCGGGATAGCACTCCTCCGAAAGCCCGAGCGCCTTGCCCGGCAGCCATTCGAGCGAACCGTGCGTGCCGACGTGCATCACGGCGTCGGCCTTGAAGACATCCCGCATCCAGCGGTAGTGGGCCAGGTAGTGGTGTGGCGGCGGAATGTCCGGATCGTGCAGCATCTGGTCCTGACGCTCCAGCTTGCCGCGAGCGGGCTGGATGGTGATGAAGACGTTGCCGTTGACCGTGCCCGGAAAAAGCAGGCGGTCGTCATGCACGAACAGCTCACCCGGCATCTCCCCCCACTCGGTGGTCATCCGCTTTTTCGTGGCCAACGGAAGCGCCTCGTGCCACGGCATGAAGGCCTCCCGGCCCGCGCTCGCCTCAGCCTTTTCGGCCATCTGCTCCGGGGTCAGCCAGCGCTGGTCGCAGGTCATTCGAGTAACAAGCTCTTTTGCCAGTTCGTCGCCATTCTCGTACTGCCGCCCGACAACGTAGCCCTCCTCTTCCATCCGTTCGAGCAGCAGCTTGATGCTCTCGAAGCTGTCAAGACCGGATGCACACCCGATGCGGTCGTTGCGCGGCGGGGAGTGGTGGAAGATGATGGCGATGCGCTTCTCGTCGTTGGGCTTGCGGCGAAGCGCGGCCCAGCGGAGGGCCATGTCGGCCAGCTTCGAAACACGCTCTTCGATCGGCATGATTTTGAGCACTTCGCCGCCGGTGAGGGGGTCGATCCCCTGGTTCTCCCTTGTCGAGAAGGGCACGCCCATGAGCGTACCGTCGAACTCGGGCTGCGCGGCGTTGAAGGAGACCTCCATCGTGCCGAGTCCCTGCACGCTCTTCTTCCACTGCTCCCGGCTCTGGAAGGTGTTGAACGCTTGCAGGTACGGCACGTCGAGCTCCGGCAGAATGCTCCGGTAATCCGGCGAGGCGAGCGTGAGGGAGAAAAGCATGGGATTGATGAGCGCATCGATCCGGCTGGTGCCGTCAGGCCTGCGGAAAAAGTGCTCGGCAACGTAGTCCGCCCCCTTGTTGCCGCGCAGGGCATCGCGAAACCGGTGGTGGAACACCGCAATCACGTTGGCTCCGCGCTCCTCGATCTGGCGGATCAGGCAGTCGTAGGCGGCAAGATCGGCATCGACGAAGTAGTTCTGGTAAAACCAGATGCCGATGGTCGGTCTGGTAGGATCGATATGCCTTGCAAGGTACCCCTCGAAGTCGTCGAACGCCGGCCAGTCGGGGTGATAGATACCCTCGTGCGGCATTTCGACTGGCTCTTCGGCCTCATCGCCCTCGCCGTGGATCAGGGTGTGGAGATAGCGGAGCAGGTTCACGAAGTTCAGCACGCCGCCGTTCTGGAGATACTTCCGGACTCTCTCACCCTCGTCGGTGCCGAACAGAGCGCTGTGCCGCTGGGCGAGTTCGACCGCTTCATCGTCCCCGCCTCCGGCATGGATCACGATCAGCGGCGTCGATTTGCCCTCGCCACGCCGTTCTGCACAGAGCTCGAGAAACTCGTCGAATGCGGGAAAGGAGGCCTTGCCGCCCATGAGACGGATAACGATCGCGTCCGATGAGGCCGCACTCCGCGCAAACGAGGCCTTCTGCCCGGGCGAGGAGAGCTGGGCGGCAATACGGGCTTTAACCTCCGCCTTGCCGCCCTCGTCGTGATAGCGCCGCACACCGGCGCTCAGCGTAGCGACTTCAGAAGGGTTGACGCTGAAATAGCAGAGCGAGAATGGTTTCATGCGATCTCTCCTTTTTTCCTGGAATAGGCGTAAATGGTTCGATAGAGGGTACAGACCTGGTCGGGCATCTGGCCACCATTGTAGTGCAGCCTCGACGGACAATCGCCGGGGCAACGGCCCTGAAGCTCGCACTCGTCGCAAGCGTCGTGCTCACGGGCGCAACCGGACGAGAGGGACGACTCGAACCTGACAGGCCGGTCGAGCGTGCCGAGCTGGAAGGCCGGGTCGTTCATGGTCTGCGTGCAGGGGTACAGCTCCCCGCGAGGCGTGACGGCGATGCTCGATCCGGTGCAGGCCTGGCAGTAGGGCTGAGGCTCGCTGCGCCCGAGAGCTTTGAGCACCGTCTGCCGCTCGCGCAGGATGAGCGGACGACTCCGCTGCGCATTCAGCAGGTCGAGCGTTTCAAGCAGCCGGGTGATGCCATCGCGGAGCCGGTCGTCATCGGGCAGGCGCACGCCGGGCGCGTGAATCGCCGAGCCTTTCCGGACGAGCGGATCGAGGCCGATAGCCGAGGCCGCCGGCATCGAATGCAGCGCCATCGCCAGCCGCGAAAGATCGGCCACGTTGGCCGAGGTGAGCACGGTGGTGACGCTGAACGGCGCCCCGACGCTGTCGAGCAGCTTCATCGCCCGCCAGGTCGCCGACCCCTGTCCGCGCAACGCCTCTTGCGTGGCGGGCAGGCCATCGACGCTGACGCCGACAGCGGTGCCAGCCTCTTTCAGCGCTTCGGCTATCTTCCGGTCGAGCAGCACACCGTTGGTCTGGATAGCGGTCGAGGCCGGGATGTTCTCACGCCTGATGAAGTCGAGAATCCGCAGCAGCAGTCCGGAGGCAAGCAGCGGCTCACCGCCGGTCAACTGCAAGTGGAAACGCGATCCGCCGGATGCGGCAAGCTCGATGGCCTTGATAGCCATGGCCTCATCCATGAGTTCGCCGCCGCCGCCACCTTCGTAGCAGTAAACGCACTCCAGATTGCAGGAGGTGGTCAGCACAAGCATCAGCGATGTAATCTGTCCGGTACTCAACGCAGCCCCCCATTCCCGCGCTCCGCGAAAAGCGGTTGCAGCGCCTGCCTCTGGCGTTCGACCTTGTCGTTCCACTCCTGCATCGAGCTGAAAAAAAGCTCGAACACCACGTTTTCCGGCTCGATGAGATCGAACAGCCCCGCAATCGATGGGTCGCTGAACGGCTCGTGCCGGTCGATCCGGCGCACCTGTTCGAGCGCGATGAGAAAGCGATCCCAGAAGCCATCAGCACCCGCATAGGGATCGGCGTTGGCAAAGCCGACTTTGGCGGTCTCGCTCGACAGGCTTTTGCTCAGGTGCACCGCCTTGATCAGCTTGCGGTAGTCGCCGAGCTTTTCGACCTCACGGAGCATCCAGGCGATCCCCTCCCGTTCACTCGACAGCTCGTGGTTTTTGTTGAGCAGATGGCCGGTATCGAGCACGATGCCGCACTTCGGCCACCGGACTTTCGAGAGCAGCCGGTCGATTTCGTCGGTGCTGTCGAGCCGGAAATTGCCCGGCCACCAGAGATTCTCGAACAGAATCCAGCCATCGTACGGAGTGTCGCGCACCACCTCGTTGATAATCTCCGCCGAGAGATCGACCGTCTCCCGCCACTCCCACGGCGGCTGCCAGTTGAAGACATACTCCAGCTCGTAGTGGACGGGATGGAAGACGACATAGGGGACGTCGAAACGGGCCGCCAGTTCGAGCTGTGAACGGTAGCATGAGATCACGGCATCACGATTCACGCCGCCATAGTAGTGGCGCACGGTCTCTTCACTGCCGAACATGCGGAGCAACCCCTCCCGGTCGTTCTGCCATATCTGGCGGAGCATGACGAAAAAGCGCAGATGCACTCCGCCGACGATCTCTTTCGGAATCGTCGTGCAGTCGTACGCGCCTGCCGGATAGAGCTCGAAGCCGTCCATACCGGTACGCCGCAAAAGCGATGCCGCTTCGCTCCACTCCGGCCCGGCGATCTCCAGATCGGAGCCGTGAGTGCTGATGTTGAGCAGCCAGTTCACAGCGTTCCCTCCCAGCTGCCCGCACCATTGCCGCCACGGAGCAGCAGCTCGGCGTCGATCCGGTCGAAAAAGCGCTTGCGGCGCAGCGTCTCCACGTCGATCAGCATGGATGCACCATCGACGCCCTCTCCGATAGCTTCCTCCCAGCGGTAGTGATCGACCGGCGGCAGGCAGATGAACGACACGTCGCGCCCGCACGCAGCGATGGCAAGCTGCTCGATGGTGCGGGAGGCGAGCACGGCCCGGTCGGCCTCGTCGAATCCGGTTGCAGGCACCACCGCCAGGTCGCACCCCTCTTTGGCGAGCGCCGTCACCGCCTCCGGGTGGTGGCACTCCTCTGCGGAGAGCAGGGCGATTCGCAGGTGATCGAGATCGATCAGGAGGAAATCGTCACGCTCCGGAGAGCGACGATGGACGCTACCGTCGGGGCGGCAGCAAACCAGCTCCATCACCCCGTCCGAACCCTCAAGCCCGGCGCAGAACACCGCGCCATACCTCCGAGCCGCCTCCTGCAGGAGACTGGTCGCTTCTTCACGGTCGGCGACCCGGAGCATCGGCAGCGCCACCACCAGCCCTGCAACCTTTTCACGGTCGTGCAGCAGGCTGTCGAGAACCGACACATCGCCCGGCTCGCTGGAAAGCTCGTGCAGGCAGTGCACCTGCACCGGGGCAGGTTCAGGCAATCCGTGCCACTTCGTCATATCGGTGGCGTAGCGCATGTCGAGATAGATCGAGCGGTACCACTCCGGCGTCCTCGATGCGAGACGCTCACGGCTCGATGAAATCAGGCGACCGTCCGCAAGGGGAAGCTCGACATGAAACACTTCGGAATCCGGAGAGCTAAACTCGGCAATAACCGAACCGTCGGAGCCGTAAGCGCACGACACGGCATCGTAGCACTCCATCGTGAGGTCCTTACCGGTGCGGTTGCAGGCCACGACCGCACAGCCGTTTTCGCGCGCACGCGCACGCCACAGCTCTTTCGGATCGATCGAACCGCCCGGCCAGTTGGCGGACACCAGCAGCAGCTCGGCCCCGGAGAGGGCGGCCCGTCGCGGGATGAGGCCGTAGTAGGTGTCGGAGCAGATGAGCACGGCGGCTGTTCCCCACGGCGTCTCGAAGCTGTTCTCCTGAACGTGGGAGCCGGGACAGGCCCACCGCGCCTCGGCGGTCACTTTGCGATAATTGAGGACAAGCTTTCCGTCCGGGCCGAGCACGGCGGCTGAGTTGTAGCAGATGCCGGTGACCGGATCGATTTCAGGATAACCGAGCACGATGTAACAACCCGCGGCTTCGGCAATGGCAGCCATCGCCTGAACCGACGGGCCGTCAACCGGTTCGGCAACAGCGGCGACCCCTTTCGGCGACCGGAAGCTGTAGCCGCTGACGGCAAGCTCGGTGTTGACGATAATCCGCGCGCCCGCTTCCGCTGCCTGGCGGTTGAGGCGGATCAGCTCCGACCGGTTGTGCTCCGGCTCGGCGTGCCGTACGGCCAGATGGATCAGTGCAATGTTCAGTCGTTCCATTTGTCGGCGTACCCCAGCGCCCATGCGGTTGTGATGAGTGAAAGCAGCCCCTCCCGGCCAGTGCTCCAGCCGACCGCTTCGAGCTGCTCGGCGTAGGTTGCGATCCGGTCGTGCCGGTGCGAAACCGCCGCCGCAAAGAGCGCCGCCTGCATCACGAAAATCTCGCCCATGCAGGATTCGGGCAACAGACCCCAGGCGTGCTTGTCGTACAGATGCACCAGCGCGCACGCCGCGGCCACCGTCATCGAGTCACGGTCGAGGCCTCCGAAATTTTTCCTGAACACCTCGCTCTCGTCCGGCGACAACTGCCCGGCAACCATCTCCATCACCTCCTCCCTCTTCGCTCCGAACCGCCGGATGTGCTCCCAGACCGAGCGCTGGCTCTGCGGGGTCAGGGAGTTCTGGCGGGAGAGCGTGTCACGCAACGCAGCGATCACAGCCTGGGCGATCAGCTCGCCGAGCTTGGAGTGCTTGCCCGCGCTGGTGAGCGGGCGCGATCCGCCCAACGCGCAGGCGACGGCGATCTGGTCGGTGCCGGTGCCGGTGGCCAGCCCCTCGGAGTAGCGCGACGAGACCGCAAGCTCCTGCAACACGGCGCTCTTGGCTTCGGTGGCGGTCACGATGCTCCGCACCATCGCGCCGTTGCTCAGCTCGCGATTGATGAGCAGAATCATGTTGATCGTACCCGGCGGTTCCTCACCCTTTTTGTCCAGCGGCACGAACCCCTCCTCGCCCTCCCAGACCGAGGCGGGATCGCCCGCACGTCCCGCATTGCCCTCGACGCCACCGGTGCAGATGGCCGTCACCGAGAGGTCGCGGAACGAGCGCGTGGCGATGGCTGCGTGGTTCATGTTGGCCGCCGTGCCGAGCGACGCGCTCAGCTCCGCGACCCCGTACCGTTCGCACAGCCCCTGATGGTAGCGCTCCGGCTCGGCCACAATCGATTTCAAATCCTTCCGCATGTGCCCCGCAGGCTCGCACGACTGGTGGTTGAACACGCCGTCGAGGTCATCGCGCAGGCCGCCATGCACCCGGCAGGTCGAAACAACGCAGTGCGGCGCGAGAAATCGCACCGAAATCATCTTGCCCTCGCGATGAACCTCCGCATCGCCATACGTTCCAAGTTTCATACTGAAAGCTCTTGAGTTCTCTCTGTCATTGTGCCTCCCGTGGAAGAAGCTGGTGGTAATAAACCGGCGAATGGTCGGGAAGGATCTCAGGGTGGAAAATGCTGACAAGGTCAGCGAGAATGGCGTCCGGCCGGGTTATGCCCTCATCCCAGAACCGCGTTTTACCATTGGCGTAGCAGCGTGCGTTATTGTTGAACACCTGCCAGTTCTGAACGCTCGGAAAATGGGCGTATCGGGCATCGTAAGACAACAGGTGATCCAGGTCCTGGGCATAAGTGTGGGTATTGAGCCAGAAATCAGCATTCATGCCCTCCTCGAACGCAACTTCACTGCTGAGCAGAAATCCCCGCTCCATCTGCCGGGGATCGAGCACATACTGCGCGCCAGCGTCTTTGACAACAGAGCCGAACCACCAGGTCGAGCCCATCGTGGACCAGGAGCCGTTGCTGCTGTAGCCCGCGATGACCTTCGGACGCGCCTCTTCATTGATCCGGATGCGTTCGAGCAGATCGAGATACTCCTTTTCCCGCTGATTGAAGATTGCCGTTGCCAGGCTGTCGCGGTCGAAAAACGCTGCGGCAAATTTGATCCATTCGAGAACCGCAAGCGGATGCTCTTCGCGAAAGGAGCAGAAATCAACCGGCATAACGTTCATCCGCTTCATATCCTCGTAGAAGGTTGCAGATCGACCGGCTCCATGAACGAAAGCCACCTCTGGCGCAAGTTCGAGAAGTTTTTCCCTGTTCATGCGTCCGGGTGGCCCGATTTCAACCAGTTCCCCCCGGTCGATCATGTCATGAACCTTGTCCTGACCGACGCTCTGCTTCGATGCGACGCCGGAAATCGCATCGAAACAGTCAAGCATGTCGAGCAGCCTCACCTGAAACCCGCTCTGGCAGGTCACGTTGTCCACGGGAGTCCTGACGATTGTCGCAGGCTTCGGGAAATCGGGTACGGGCTCCCCTTTCAGAACCAGCAGGTAGGTCTGCTCGGCACAGAGGTCATTGTCCTTGAGGGCGTGAACGTCGAGAACGGTATAGCCTGCGTGCCGGGTTATCGAAAAATAGTTCGCATAACACAGTTCATCACTCTTTGCAGCTCGCCCCTCCTCATTGTGCTGATCGTTGTCGGCGGGCTGGCACGACAAAAGAAGAAAAGGGACAAGCAGGAAGAAAAGATGCCACGCAGGCAAGCCTCGCTTTTCAGCTTTCGTGCTCATCGCACCTCCTGTGGAAGAGGCAGACGTTAAAGTTCCGCGATCAGGCGCTTTCATTCTCCCCCCTTCGCCTGAGCCGTTCGACAACCGCGCAGAGATCGGAATACTCTTCGGCTTTGCAGCTCTCGCCATCGGAATATCTCCAGCATTTCGAGCCGTTCGTGCCCGACAATTCAATCCGCCGCGCAACGGTGCTACCCTCCGATACGACATGGTAGCCGAGCCGTTCGAGTGCGCGTTTTGTCCAGTAGGCTTCGGTTCCGTTCCCCAAAAGACCGATGGTTGCGGTTGGCTCATGATGAATTCTGAACGATCCGGAGTGACGGTCGAACTCGAAGCCGTTGCGGTGGAACGCTTTTTCAAGACGGCCGTCGAGCACCAGCGCTTCTGGCATTCCGGTCACGATGTCGGCTGAACCTTTCGACGCTTCGGAGGTCGAGAAGTTCATGAGCCAGATGCCGTCAGCAGCCTGAAGGGCCAGATCGAGCTCGTGCGTTGACATCACCACCGCTTTCTTCTGCTCCCTTGCAAGGCGCTTTAGAAGCTGCATCACCTCAATCCGATTGGGCAGGTCGAGGTGCGCCGTCGGCTCGTCGAGCATGATGACCGGAGTGTCCTGGGCCAGCGCTCTTGCAATCATCACCTTCTGCCGCTCTCCGTCGCTGAGATCGCTGATATGGCGGGCGACAAAACGCCTGATACCGGTCGTTTCGATGGCCTGCCGGACAATCTCTTCGTCGTGCCGGGAGAGGGTTCCCATCCAGCCGGTGTAGGGGTAGCGACCGAGAGCAACAAGCGCATAGACCGACAGGTTTCCGGTGATCGCCCGCTCGGTCAGCACCAGGCTCATTTTTTTCGCGATCTCTTTCGAAGTCATACGCGTCAGGCGGTTCCCGCTCAGCATCACCTCGCCGTCGATCGGCTTCTGCACCCCGGCAAGAGTGCGCATGAGGGTCGATTTGCCCGAACCGTTCGGGCCGAGAAGACAGACCAGCTCCCCCTCGTTCAGCCCGAGGGAGAGATTGTCGGCAACAATCCGGTCAACATGCTTCTGCCCCTTGATGCGGTTGCCCAGGCCCGGATGCCGCAAACGGTAACCGATGGCAAGATCCCTGGTCTCCAGAATGGCGCTGCTCATGAAAACGAGGATTTGAGGTTTCTGTTTTTCATGATGACCCAGATCACCACCGGCGAACCGATAAGCGCCGTGACGGCATTGATCGGAAGCGTGGTCTGGCTGCCGGGCATCTGCGCGATGATGTCGCAGACCAGCATCAGAATCGCCCCGACCAGGCAAGCGCTCGGCATGAGAAAACGGTGATCGGAGGTGTTGAGAATCGAACGGGTCAGGTGAGGCACGGCGATGCCGATGAAGCCGATGGGGCCGCAAAAACCGGTCACGCTGCCGGCCAACAGACTGGTGGCGGCAATCACCGTGACGCGGATAGAGAAGGTGCTCATGCCGAGGCTTTTCGCGTAATTCTCGCCAAGCAGCATCACGTTGAGCGGCTTCGATGCGGCGAATGAAACGAGAAGCCCCGCTCCAACAACGATGCTGAGCACCCAGAGCTGGTTACCCAGAACACCGCCCAGGCTGCCGAATGTCCAGATAAGGTAGTCCTGTATCTGCTCCGGTTCGCTGAAATACTGCCAGATGCTGATCAAAGAGACCGTAATATTGCCGACCATGATGCCGACAATCAGCAGCACGACGTTGTCCTTGATCTTGACTGCGATGGCCAGCACAACCAGCAGCACCGCCGCCGCGCCCAGCGATGAAGCGACCACGATCAGCCAGCTCCCGCCCAGCCCCAGTTGCCGTATGGCGAAGGCATTGGCTGCCGATCCGGAGGCAAGCATCACCATGGCGACACCGAGACTCGCACCGGCGGATATTCCAAGCACCGAGGGGCCTGCCAGCGGATTGCGAAAGAGCGTCTGCATCTGAAGACCGCTCACCGAAAGCGCCGCACCGGCAAGCACCGCCGTGAACGCTTTCGGCAGGCGGATGTAGGTGACGATCTTCTCCCAGGCAACGTTCTCCGAACCCTGGCCGACGAGAATGGCGAGGACGTTCTCCAGGGGAATCCGGACGGAACCCAGCACGAGATCGAGCATGAAAAAGAGTACAACAAACCCGAACAGCACAATCAGCACCGGAAGCCGGGGCGCAAGCCGGGGCCAGGGGTGAGAGTGTGCGGAAAGTGCGGCGTCTTCAGTCATGTCAGTCAATACGGCGGAAAAAGGTTAATGAATCGTTCTGAAAACCCTCTCGGGCCGCAATATCGGGGTGCAGGATGATGATAAGGTCCCTGAGAATCTTTTCGGGTTGCACCACTCCGTGTTCCCAGTAAGCGTTACCGCCCACCGGGTTGATCTGCAAGTTGTTGTTCCAGACTCTCCCTGCCCGGATCGATGGAAAATCACCGAACCGCTCATCCTTTGCGCGCAGTTCATCGAGCGTCATCACCGTTCCTGGGCTAAGCCAGAACCCGGCCTGCAGAGCCACGGGATAGACCGACTCGATATCCATTTTGATGCTGCCGTTGTTTGCCCGGTCGCTCCAGTGGTAATCGGCCCCCGCATCCCTGAGAAGCTGGGCCACATAGCTGTTGCCGCCGGGCACGAACCACGCATCCTTGAACGGAAGGCCCGTGATGACCGAGGGTTTGACGGGCACGCTCCGCGTCAGCGCCGCGAGATCGAGATATGAACGCTCGATTCGCCTGAACTCCCTCTTCGCGATATCCTCCTTGCCGAAGAAAGCACCATACAGCTTCAGCCACTCCGCGCGCCCTATCGGTGAGGATTCAAGCCACTCGGATACAACCAGAACAGGAACTCCGGCATCGACAAGGGCGTTGTACTCAGCTTTTCTGGCAGGCAGAAGCGCGGTCGCGATCAAGAGATCGGGAGCGAGTTCCAAAATCACCTCGAGATTCGGGCTGAACGGCATACCGATTTCGGTGATCTCTCCAGCCTTGATTCTGTTCTGCACCGAAGGGGTATTGACAAACTCGGGCCGGGCGACACCGATAATCCGGTCACTGCAACCGAGCAGATCGAGGTAGCCAATATGCGTCGTTGAAAACACAGCCACGTTCCTGACCGGCGTCCTGATAACCATATATCCCGCGAAGCCCTCCGGCTCCGGTTCGCCATGCGGCAACAGCAGATAGCGAAGCGTCTCCCGGCGTCCCTGAAGATCGATACTGACCTCGACCGTTCTGAAACCTGAGCGCTCCTGAATCCTGAATCCGTCCGCATACTTGACGCTGGAATCAGCAGCATCGCTCACCAATACGTGGCGTTGCGCCTCCGGCTCCGGACTGTCACCCTGTTCGGGATTGCATCCCCAGAGAATAAGGCAAACGAACGCCAGCAGCAGAGCTGCCGTCAAAACGTGCACTCTCGACAAGGCAAGGGAAAATGTTCGGGAACCGTTCATGGTGTCAGTCGTAATATTCGATATACTTCTCGAAGTCCGCTTTGTCGGGGAATGAGATCGCGCCTGCAGCACAGATATTCTCACATGCCGAGCAAAGCACGATACACTGGTACGGATTGACAACCTCCATTTTCGGTCGCCGCCGCAAACCCTCCTCCGCCTTTGCCGAAGCAAAAACATCCTTCGGGCAATAGTCGTAACAGGAGAGACAACTGTTGCACGAGTCCGGGTCGATCGTGGGAAACCAGGGAATCTCTTGACGCGGAGCCGTCAGCCGCCCCCGCCGTTTTTTTGTCTTGTCAGCCATACCAGTCGTCAATTGTCGTTGTCGCCGAAGCCCTCTCGCCTGCAAAGGCAGAAAGCACCGACGATGAAAATCAGCGGGAGCCATGCAAGGCCGCCCACATTCATGACTGACGAGTTTACAGAGGGAAAGTGCGGGAAAATCGAAAGTACGTCAACATTCAGCCGTCCGGACGCACGGTCAGGAGGCCAAACGCGCTATGCTGGCAGATGCCGTTATCCGGCGCACTGATTGAACAAGAGAGTCGATTTTCATAACAGAAGCTTTGCCCGAGACTATGAACCCGTAGTCCGATAAAATTCATGCAAATACATAACAGGCAGGTCTCCTGACTTTTACGGCATCAGTGCTTCCAGACCTTCCCGCCGCTTTCCGTGGAGGAAAACAGCAGTGACCTGAAAGCCCGCCTTGCGCATCCGTGTGGCCACGGAATCTGCCCGGCGGTTAACCGTTGTACAGTTGCGGGTACAGTGTACGAATCTCACGTACTTCCCTATTCTCCGGCTTTCAAACCGGCACCTGTCATGGCGAGAAAGAACTTGTTGATGGCCTTAAATACCGAATCTTTTCCTGATTTGCAAGCCCATTTACGATACAGCCGAGCACGAACGTATGGGCAGGTACAGGCGATGATAGTTCTACCAAAAAAAACCGGCAATCTCTTCGGCGGCCTTGTCATCAGGTTCGTATTCGAAGGTTCTGGAGATGTCAGGAGGTCGGATTGGCAAATGTCAGCCAGTTCGTTACTTTAAATTTTAAGGAATCAAAGGATTTTCCGCTCGATCTGCATCGCCTCCTTAATCTTATCTGGAACCCCGATGGACAAGGCCCCAGCCTCTCTTCCGGAAAACGTTGTGATTTTCGACGGTGTCTGCAACCTGTGCGAGTTTTCGGTGAATTTCATCTTTGAGCGTGATGCCGCCGGGCAGTTTTATTTCACACCAGCCCAGTCTCCTCTCGGAGCGTCTCTGCTCAAACGTTTTGGCATCAACACTACCAGACTCGACACCGTGGTGCTGGTCAGAGGTGACCGCGCCTTCACCCGAAGCGCCGCCGCCATTGAAATCGCCTCCCGACTTGACCTACCGTGGAATCTGCTCGCCGCATTCCAGGCAGTTCCTGAACCCTTGCGGGATATGATCTATGATCTGATAGCGCAGAACCGATACCAGCTTTTTGGAAAAAAAGAGGAGTGCATGCTGCCCTCCGAAGAGCTGCGCAACCGTTTTCTTGAGCAGATACCGGGAGCTTCCTGATATTCACCGGAAAGGAGCAATCACCATGTCAGACAGCGCAACCGATCGATTTTTCAGGTATCTGAACTGGCTTTTCAATCCATTCCACGGGTTGAAAACAACCGAAGTCTATGATTTGATCGGCACCTCTTCTCTTACCGAAAACGCGCTCTATCTGAATCTCGGCTATTGGCGGGAGGCGGATACCATCGATGAAGCCAGTAAAGCGCTTGCGCTGCTGGTGGCGAAACGAGGCGGCATGGGGCCGGGTGATACCGTCCTTGATTGCGGGTACGGTTTTGGCGATCAGGACCTCCTCTGGGCAAGAAAACTGATGCCTGAAAAAATCATCGGGCTGAACATTACGAGTTCCCAGGTTGAACGCGCACGGAAGAATGTTGCCGATGCGGAGCTCGAAAAATCAGTCGATTTAAGAGAAGGTTCGGCAACCGAGATGCCCATTGACAATGAATCAATTGATCTGGTTGTTTCCGTGGAAAGCGCTTTCCACTACAGAACCCGTGAGGATTTTTTCAGGGAAGCGTTCCGCGTTTTGCGTCCAGGTGGAAGACTTGTAACAGCGGACATTGTGCCGACAGAAAACTCTGGCAATCCCTTCAGGCGAATGGAGCAATGGTTTTCGTGGAATCTTGTGGCAGAAAAATTCAATATCCCGCAAGACAACTATTACTTGATCCCATCCTACCAGAAGAAGCTCTCCAAAGCCGGATTTGTCCAGATTGACATCAAATCCATCCGTGACGATGTCTATGAACCGCTTCATGAGTATCTGGCAGAAAACCGGACATTTGTCGGCAAGATGCATCCGCTTGCAAAGATTATGGCGCAATTAACCCTGAATCGTTCAGCAGACAGCGTGTATGCCGGTCTGGACTACATCCTGTCTTATGCTGAAAAGCCATAACCTGAAGCAGGCCGCTATTGAGGTATTTAAAACTGAATGACACAGAACAGCACTGAGCATCCGCCTATTTGAAGGCCGCTGATGTTTTATACGGAAGCCACTCAAGTCTGCATATCCTGCTCTTTGGGGAAGGCTCTCCTTTGGCCTTGCTCAGAATATCCCAAACTGAATGCGGATTCAGATTGCGAACCCCGGTTTTCGAGAGGTAGAGAAAATGGTTGCACAGCCAATCCTTGATCTCGGTAGATGTTTCGAACAGAAAACCCGTTGTATTCGAGCCGCTGAAACACCTCGACCAGACGGTTCTGGTTGGCCTTGTCTGCCGGATCGGCGACCATGTCGAGCGATTCATACTTCCGCTCGCCCCGATCAAAAATCTCGATGAAAAATGAGTGCCAGCCTTTTCTTGCCTTGCCGGTCAGAACCCGATGTTTGAGCGTGAATCTCATTGCTACCTCCTTGTCAAGTGATCAGAGAAGGAAAATCCTCGTCGCATATGCGTCGCAGATTTAATAGAAAAAACGCTCAAAAATGACGAAAATCACGTAAAACCGAGTGTTTTGGAAGGAATAAAAAAGCCCTGCAAGTCTTTATCTTGCAGGGCCTTGTGGGGGTGGGCGATAGAAGATTCGAACTTCTGACCTCTACCGTGTAGATTTAGCAGCAAACCGTTATCTCACAGATTTTAATACACTTACATACTCTTGAGTAACACTCGTATAACAATGGTGTAACAAATTTTTCATCAAAATCGATCAACAACGCGCACCAACAATAAAGGCCAAAAGCTGATAATCCATTACCTTGCAATCGCTCCCAAACCACCGACAATGGTACCCCTCCCATATAAAGACCATATCCTACAGAAACCAAGCTACAAATTCCATGAGACTCTATCTTACCTCTCCAAGCCCCATCTGATCAACAGCATCCATGAGAACTGTCTCATGGATAACAGCCGTCAAAAATATCATAAGAGCAAGGCTGTGACATCAACTGAAGTCACTCCTAGCAATTCGATCGCGAATTCAGAGTCTGTATCAGCGTCTGTATTCCCGTAAAGGATGCCACTGGAACTGTCGAAACGCAATTGCCCGGCTTCGGTAAATGCTTCGGTATCACTGAGAATATCAGAGCTGAACGCCTGGTCTCCTGCCTCTGTTGTATCGGCGTCGATGCCCGAAAGGTCAATCTTGTCACGACGATATTCGAAATCACTGATAGTGTCCATGTGTTCCTCTATCACACCGCTTTCACTTTGATCGGTATAGCGAAAAACATCGCGTCCCCATCCACCGGTCAGGTAGTCTGCGCCCTCTCCTCCTGTCAGCACATCATTGCCCCAACCGCCATCCAGCGTATCATTGCCGAGACCACCCTCAAGGATGTCATCACCAAAAAGTCCTTGAAGCACATTGTTCCCGTCATTGCCAGTCATCAGGTTGTCAAGGGAATTACCCGTTCCATTGAGGTCTTTATTTCCAATGAGCTCAAGGTTTTCGATGCCATAACCGAGCGTCCAGTCAACACTTGCTATAACCGTGTCATTTCCAGATTGCCCGAAACGGAACCAAGACTCGATAACAGTATCTTGCTCGCTATCTACATAGTAGGTGTCGTCCCCGGTTCCACCAAACATGGTGTCGTTGCCGGTTCCGCCAACCAGGATATCATCGCCACGCCCCCCTACGAGCCAATCATCACCAGCGGCACCATAGATGACGTCATCCCCGTTACTACCTTGCAAGTTGTCATCTCCAGATGTTTCATTGTATGCTCTGTTTGTCACAATAAGCATATAAGAGTCCGAGACGCTTGCTCCAGAATGGTCCGTCGCTGTCACTGACACATTGAGCACATTGGCATCTCCGTTTTCCGGCGTCCCGCTCAGCACTCCCGTAGTCTCGTCGATCGTCAGCCAGTCGGGCAATGCCATTCCGCCTTCCAAGGTTGCACTATACGTGAGAGTATCACCGGCATCATCGTCCATGAAGTTCGCCGAAGCGTCATAGCTGTAGAGCACCCCTTCGGCAGTACTTGTATCGGATATGGGGTTTATAAGTTGCGGTGGAGTATTGACGCTCATAGCTGTCACTGTCAGCTGGTACACATCCGATACGCTTGCTCCGGCAAGGTCGGTGGCTGTCACCTTGACGTTGAACACGCCCACATCCCCGTTTTCTGGCGTGCCGCTCAGTACTCCTGTAGTCTCGTCAATCGTCAGCCATCCCGGCAAGGCGCTGCCGTCCTCCTGTGTAGCCGTAAAGCTCAGCTCGTCTCCGGCATCGACGTCCGTGAAGTTTACCGAAGCGTCGTAGCTGTAGGCGGCATCTTCAGCGGTACTCGCATCAGGGATTACCGTCTCGACCGTCGGTGC